>Ga0209066_10000126_pt1 | contig 112759 bp, 96 predicted proteins | sample All_14_2_FD_187198 | JGI IMG/M metagenome (GOLD analysis project Ga0209066, IMG submission 187198) | Freshwater microbial communities in response to fracking from Pennsylvania, USA - Allegheny Zone_MetaG_DW_15 (SPAdes) (version 2) ...
TAGCACACCCGGTTTTGGCGCCAAATCCACTCCCAGCAATATCAGATACTTACGATCTCGTGTTCCCCGCGTGTTCCGCCAGCACTGTCCAACTTGGGTTAGGGAGAACTCCGCGGTCTGTGCTGATGGCAGCGGCTTGGTCTGGCGGCAATGCATAGCGGGCAACAACGCGCGCGACTGCGGTGATCGCCATTCGACCACCTTGTGAACCGGACTCATAAAAGAATGCGAGCCCCCCTTCTGGCACGCTTCCATAATTTCCCCCGATATACGCTTTTCCGTCCTTCATGGCGGCCTCGCGATGTTCTAAAAAGTGGGGCTGCTGCGCACCGTAGAAAAGCTCTTCCGCATAACGAGGCTTGATTGGGAGGATCACACCAAGCCTATCGGGCGCGCATATTATCGCCGGGCTAAAAATCTCTTCTATTTCTCTCAAACTTGCAGATCTACGAATGCCACGAGCGTCTATCAGTTGCATTGCGTCATCGTTGAGAGCAGACAGTTCACCCGAAAATTTGACCCCTGTAGCATTCTCAATGTCCTTGGACACTTGAGGCCAAGCGTTGTTAAGCACTGCACGCCCTAGCGAGACTTTCCTCAACCTAGGATTTCTGATGGCGCTAGTATCTTCTGAGTAGAAGTGATTGGCGATCGCAACTTTTCTGACGAGATGCTGGGTGATTTGAGGCTGCATATGGAAAACCGCAACCGGGCTCTTGCCGATATCTTGGCAAGCGCGTTGTAGCAAATGCCTGATCGCGAGCGTCGCGTCAGGCTTCGCCTCATCTGCGTAGATATGCAGTTCTCGTTCAGCATTAGATGCTCTCGCGGCATCCCATGTTGCAAGTGCTAATAGACCATTAGAACAGAGAACAACTTCTCGTCTACGAGGTGCGGTGCCTGTGCCACCAGCGAGAGTTTCGCGGACACGAGCGTCGCTAAGATGGAATGCTCGAAGAAGCAGTTCAGCCTCGTTCCTGTGGCTTTCCGAGTAACGAGTGGCCACTAGAGTTGACGAAGCCGTATTTACATATGCTTTCGGCTGAGCGCCGAATTCAACCTCAAATCCCTGGCCGAAAGCGCTAGGCGACAGGACCGTCAGACTGAATTCGGTCTGAATAACGCTTGCAGAGCGTAAAATTGCTTCGTCTGAAGTGATGAAGCCGGCAACATTTTCCTCTATCGCGGTGGCTAGATGACGAAGATCAGCCTCATCGTTTGGCTTCAAATTCGTAGCGCTGGCCTTTTCAGGAAATACGAGGGGTAGAAGCCTTTCGCGCAGCTGAGCAAGCGTTCTCGCGCTTGGAAGTTTCAGTGTAGGAATAGCTCTGCACATATTGAGTATCGGATCTGGCTTATCAGCGAGCGCGTGCTTCTCAAGCTCAGCGAGAATTTCCGCGGTGATCGCAAGCTTTACGTCGTTCTCGAGTGCCGCGGCGATTACACCATACGCAACAGCCGAACGTGGCCGCTTTTTCATCACGTCAAAAATCACATTTAGATCAATTACGTAGCGAGGTGCACATTGTGTGCGGGGCGCTCTCATAGAAGGAGCCAGAGTTGTCCGATCAGGAGCGTCTATGAAATCCAATAAACTTGGCGTCGATAACTCCTTTGCGCGAACTTTGATTAGACGACCTGTAGTCTTGCCGCCCTTTTTGGTCGAAACAACATCGAAACCCATTTTTTCATAGAAACGATTCGCGTCTGCAAGATCGGCTGCAACGTATGCGACAGCACTGAGATAGCCTCTTTCCTCCAATCGATCGAAAACTGTTGCGAGCAGCCGTTGGCCTACCCCTTGCCCACGAAAGCTCGGCGCAACGTAAGTTTGAAAGATTTTCGCCTGTGGAAAGACTCCGCCATAAAGGCAATAACCAGCCAATGTGTTATCTCGGGAGCTTAAGGCCGCTACTGCCCGGCCCTGCTGCACAAATTCACGGTAAGCGTTTGGGGGGAGGAAGCCGAAGGAAGATCTCTCAGAGTCCGCAGCCTTCTGGATGACATCCACAATAGGCTCAAGGCTCTCTCGGCTGGTGATTATTTGGACTGTCATCAAGGCTTAATAGCGCGGATATCGGCCTGCTTCCATCTCAGCGCGGAAATTGCTCGATAGCCAAACGCGATAACCTCACAATGTATAAAAACAGAGGCAACCAGCCACAGTCTTTGGGAATTTGGTAGCGGAGGAGGGACTCGAACCCCCGACACGCGGATTATGATTCCGCTGCTCTAACCAGCTGAGCTACTCCGCCCCGTTTCGGTCAGTGCCAAGCCTGGCAGCTGTCCGTTCGGTAGGGCGCGCCTCTAACCTTGCCGGGGCACATGGTCAACTGGGTAAGCGGGCTTTTTTTGCCCGCTCCTGCCAATCACCCCCTCGCCTGCCAACGCACGTTATGGCGCATCAACGGTTCACGCGCCTTGTCGATCAACAGCCAGAGACCGGCGCGCGGCCCCAAAACCGTGACTCAATGATTTTACTGGATAAATTTTCCTTCATTATCTTCATGTTTACCATTCCCTGCGAGGAATTACGTGAATTTACTAAGGACTTGGCCGTGCTGCATCCGAAAGACATCCTGAAGGACGAGCTTGGCGAAATCGTGTCCGGAGGCAGGCAAATGCGCACCGATGTAAAGACGTTGCTCGATCGAATGGGCCGGAGCCAGTTCAAGTACAAAGAATTTTCCGATCGTTTTTCGGAACTTGAGACCTGGCCCGTCTTCGAAGCTGTCATCCGTGATCCGCGCGTATTTGAAAACAGCGCAAACAATTCATCCATCGGCCTTCCTCAATCGGATTCGCAAGCGCCATCGATAGGGTCGGTGCTGTCCGGCAAGTATCGCAGCGACGACTCTGCACGTGCCGAAAACCCGGGCGGTGACGTGCGCGGCCTGCTTGCGCGGATATCGTCAGCGGCAAAGACGGGATTGATCTGATGGCTCTGGTTATGATTTCCGGCCTGCGTGGCGGTGTTGGAGTAACCAGCATCGCAGCAAACCTCGCCATGACTATCGCTTCCGGCGGGCACTCCACTGTGGTGCTTGATCTTTCGCAGGCCAGCACGCTTGGCCTGCATTTCGGACTTGATCCGCGCCAACCCGTGCCTGGCTTCGATGCACCCGCTGCTGCGACTGGACCGATCCACGGCGTGCGCCTCCTCAATGCCGCCCCACAGGCAGTAAGCAAGGATCTGGGCGAGGGGCTGTCGAGCGGTGATTTCAGCTTCGCTGGCGAAGTGGTCCACATTGCCGACCTGTCAGGAGCCGATCCCGGCGCAGCGGTGCAACTGCGGCCTCATGCCGATCTCGAAATCTGCGTTCTCGTGCCCTCGGCTGAGTGCCTCTATCATTTGCCTGCCGCGCTCGACAGCCTGCCTGCCGAGACTGTCTTCGTCCTTAACCGTTGCGACGACACCCGGCGGCTTGGGCGGCACACTGCCAGCTTCGTGCGCGAGCTTCTTGGTCCCCGGCTGATCGCCACCATCCATGCCGATGAGGCGGTCGCAGAAGCCGGCGCGATGATGCAACCGCTCGCACGCCATTCCCCTGCGAGCGCCGCCCTTGCCGATATTGGGGCAATCGCGGGCAGGATCGCACTGCTTGCCGCCCCGTCCCTGCCGGTCGAGGCAACCGGCATTCGGCCATCGAGAAGCAACGCTGCATGACCCGCTATTATCAAAAGCTTGCGCCGTGGCTTGCCCTCGGCGCCCTGATTTTTGCGGCCGCAGTCGTGATCGGCGTTCCGCTTGATCTGCAGCAGCAATGGTTGATGGCAGGCGGCACGGTTGTCGGCACCATGATCCTTTCGCGTCGCGGCTCTCGCAAGGCAGCGCTTACGCTGGGCATCCTCGCGATCCTCACGTCCTCGCGCTATATGTTCTGGCGCACCACGCAGACGCTGCAGTTCAACACCCTTCCCGAATTTCTGTTCGGCAGCGGGCTTTATCTGGCAGAGCTTTACGCATGGGTGCTCCTGCTTCTGGGCTTCCTGCAAACAAGCTGGCCGCTTGAACGCCCGCCGGTAGAGATCGAAGGCGAACCGCACCGGTGGCCGACGGTCGACGTCTATGTTCCCACCTATAACGAGAGCCTCGATATCGTTCGCAACACGGTCTACGCGGCGATGGACATGGATTACCCGGCGGATCGTTTCCACGTCTACATCCTCGACGATGGCCGCCGCCCAGAATTCCGCGCCTTCGCTCGCGAAGCAGGCTGCGGATACATCACGCGCGACAACAACCTTCACGCCAAGGCCGGCAATCTCAACGCCGCGATGAAGAAGACCGACGGCGAGCTGATCGCGATTTTTGACTGCGACCACGTGCCCACGCGCTCGTTCCTGCAGTTGACGCTGGGCTGGTTCCAGAAGGACGCCAAACTGGCGCTGATGCAGACGCCGCACTTCTTCTATTCGCCCGATCCGGTGCAGCGCAATCTGGCCCCGGTGCGCGATATGCCCGGCGAAGGCGACCTGTTCTACAACCCCGTGCAGGACGGCAACGATCTGTGGAACGCCACATTCTTCTGCGGATCGTGCGCTGTCATCCGCCGTGAAGCGCTGATGCAGACCAACGGCTTTGCAGGCGAAACGGTGACCGAAGACGCCCATACTGCGCTGAAACTTCAGCGCATGGGCTGGAACACCGCCTATATCTCGGCGCGCCTGTCAGCTGGCCTCGCCACAGAACGCCTAGTCGTCCACATCGGTCAGCGCATCCGCTGGGCGCGCGGGATGACGCAGATCATGCGCATCGACAATCCGCTGCTGGGCAAGGGCCTGAAGTGGCAGCAACGGCTTTGCTACCTCAATGCCATGCTGCACTTCCAGTTTCCGCTGCCGCGCATCGTGTTCCTCACCAGCCCGCTCGCCTACCTGATCTTCGGCCAGAACATCATTCAGGCTTCTGCCTCGCTGATCTTCGCCTATGCCCTGCCGCATCTGTTCTGCTCGCAAGTTGCGTCTGAACGGCAGCAAGTTGGCTGGCGTCGCCCGTTCTGGGGCGAAATCTACGAGACCATCCTCGCCTTCCACCTTGTCGCCCCCACCGTCATCACGTGGTTCCAGCCGCGCAAGGGCAAGTTCAACGTGACCGACAAGGGCGGTTTGCTCGATCGGACCTATTTCGATTGGGCCATCGTCAAGCCGCACCTGATCACGGTTGGCCTGCTGGTCGGCGGAATGCTGCTCGCCATCTCCAAGTATCTGTTCTTCCCGCAATACTTCAACGTGCAGCTTGATACTCTCGCCCTCAATCTGGCATGGGCAGGTTTCAGCCTCATCCTTCTGCTAGCCGCCGTGTCCGTGGCGCGTGAAACACGGCAGGCGCGGCAGGAAATCCGCCTTCAGGCCCGCTTGCCAGTCACCGTCCACTTCGCCTCCGGCCACGTTGCCAAGGGCGAGACGACAGACATCTCGATGGGTGGGGCAGCGGTAGATCTGCCCACCGGCGTTGCTCCGCTCGATGTGCCTGTAACCCACATCATCCTATCCACCGGATCGGAAAACCTTGCGATCCGCGTGGATCAGGTGCGTCGCCGCGACGGGTTCGTCTCGGTCAAGTTCCTGCCGCTGGAAAACATCGCTGCACGCCAACTGGTGCGCGCCATCATGGGCCGGGCCGACGCATGGCAGCGCACCGCCCCGCCAGAGCGCGTCGCCGGGCTGCGTTCGCTTCAGGACATCATCGTGATCGACGCCATGACCGTCAAACGCGCACTGCGGCTCAATTTTGCTGAACGCCGCGCGTTCAAGGCAGAAGATGCCGCAAATGCCAAGGCAGTTGCAGAAACGAAGCGCAACTTTGCTGCTGCGCCGCTCGCCAAGGCCGCCGGTCTGGCGTTCGCGCTGGCAACCGCAGGATATGCCCTGCTGCCCGGCACGGTCCGCGCCGCTCCGGCAGCAGCCCCGGCAGTAGCCACCGCACCCACGCCAACCACCGCCCTCACCGCTGAACGCCTGACCTTCAAGGATTTGCGCATCCGCAACGCGATCCGCCTGCAGGGTACGCGCGGTGAAATCAGCATACCCTTCGGCCTGCGTCAGGATCAGGTCGTCAGCGCGGCCTCCATCACGCTGCAGGCGGCGTGGTCCCCTGCCCTGTTGGGTGACAGCAGCCAGCTCGTCGTAATCGTCAATGGCGAAGTGGCGCAGATTGTGCCGCTGCGTGCGGAAAACTCGGGCGGCCAAGTCATCACCGTGCCGGTCAACCCGGCGCTGTTCCTGCCCGGCGACAACCAGCTAAACCTGCGCCTGATCGGCCATTACGCGCGTGATTGCGAAGACCCGTTCAGCAGCCTGCTCTGGGCCAATATCAGCAACACCCGTTCGTGGCTCGATCTCACCACACAGCATCTGCCTTTGCGGCCAGACCTTTCCCGCCTGCCTGCCCCGTTCTTTGACAAGGGCGTCAATTCAGCGCTCAAGGTGCCGTTCGTCTTCGCAGCCCAGCCCCGCGCCGGAGAGCTGGAAGCTGCCGCACCCATTGCCTCGTGGCTCGGCAGCCTCGCCAGCTATCGCGGCTTCGCGTTCAAGCCTGCGTTCGGTGATATCCCAATGGGCAACGCGGTGGTCTTCCTCAACCGCAACGGCGCAATGCCCGAACTTGGCCTTTCCATCACCGGCCCGTCGGCTGCGGTAATTGCCAACCCGCGTGACAATACCGGCACCCTGCTGGTTATCATGGGCCGCGACAATGCCGAACTGCGCCTTGCTGCCAGCGCCATCGCTACAGGCAAAGGTGTGTTCGGCGGCACTCGCATGAGCTTTGACGGCGCGCGCATTCCTACATGGCCGCGCTATGGCGCACCGCGCTGGCTTACGACCGACCGCCCGATCCGCCTTGGCGAACTGGTGGAGCCCTTTGCTCTGCAAGGGATGGGCCTGCCCCCGGGTCCGCTTACCGCGCGCTTCCGCGTTGCGCCCGACCTGTTCTTCTGGCCCCGTCAGGGTGGCGAGATCGACCTGCGCTATCGCTATCCCGTCGCCAACTGGCTTGATCGCGATGCCTCGCGCCTCGATGTCTCGCTGAACGGCCAGTATCTCAAGACCCTGCCGCTGTCGGGCAACTGGTGGTCCGGCCTGTTCGGTACGGAAGGTGCGGCCAGCCATGACAGCAACCAAAGCGTGGTCCTGCCCCGCTATGCCCTGTTCGGCCAGAACGAGATCGTCTTCGATTACAACCTGATCGTGGCGAACAAGCAGAAATGCACCGGCATGCTGCCCGATAACGTGCGCGTATCGGTCCTGCCCCAATCGGTTATCGATCTGACCGACGCCTACCACGGCATCGAAATGCCAGACCTCGCCCCGTTCGCGGGCGCTGGCTACCCCTTCACCGTCCGCCCCGATCTTGCTGAAACCACGGTGATAATGTCCGGCGCGCCTTCTGCCGCATCGGTCGAGGCGTTTCTCGGGCTGATGGGACGCTTTGGCGATACCACCGGCGCTGCCGCCACCGGCGTGACCGTAACCGACCGGATCGAACCTTCGCGCCTTGCTGATCAGGACATTCTGGTGATCGGCAATTCATCGCTTGCCGGGGCTGAACAGTTCTTCGCAAATGCCCCCGTCCGCTATGAAAGCGGCGGGCTTAAGGTCGCCCAGCGCTCACCGCTGCAATATGTTGGCGCGCTGTTGAGCAACCGCGATCAGGCCGATCCTGAAGAGGTCGCCGCCATCGTGCAGAGCGCGCGCGCCTTTTCCGGCATTGCCAGCTTTCGCTCACCCTATGCCAAGGACCGCACCGTCGTCGCCTTGCTGGCCGATGATGTGCGCCAGTTGCCGCTGCTGGTCGATGGCCTGGCCGATCCAAAGATCAACGCCCAGATTCAAGGCGATCTGTCGGTCACCTCAGGCGATGGCATGGCCAGCTACGCGGTCGGGCCGACTTATTGGGTCGGCTCGCTGCCCGTGTGGATGAAGGTGGCCTACTGGTTCAGCAAACGTCCGCTGCTGATGGCGATGTCCACGCTGCTGCTGGCTCTGTTGCTGACCGGCCCGGCCTATCTGTTCTTCAGCCGTCAAGCCAAGGCGCGGCTTGCGACCAATGATGAAAAGGACGCCTGAGATGCGCCTGATGCAAAGCTCGGTCCGGCTCGGACTTGTCGCCGCGCTGCTGGCCGGCGTGGCAATTCCGTCGGTTGCGCTGGCAGAAACCCCGGCGGTTAAGGCGCTGCTGGATCAAGCAACCTATTGGCGCGGCAAGGGCCGCAATGACCTCGCAGACCAAGCCTTGCGCCGCGCGCGGGCAATCGATCCGACGGCAAAGGAAGCCGCACCTGCACGGCCCAAACCCGCCGCTGCTCCGGCGTCCACTCCCGCCCGCGCCCCCGCTCCCGCACCAAAGGCAACTCAGCCCGTCGCAAAGGCCGCACCTGCCCCGCGCAAGGCACCTGTGCGCCCCGCCGCCGCAACTGCCGGAACCGCCCGCGTGGCCGGGTTCTCCGCGCTCGATTCCGGCGATCTTGCCACCGCCTCCACCCGCTTCGAACGCGCGCTTGCCACCAATCGCAACGATGGTGATGCACTGGGCGGCCTCGGCATCGTGCGCCTGCGGCAAAGCCGTTTTGCCGATGCGCGCGATCTGCTCGAACGCGCCTCACGCCTCCCCGACGCAGAGCGGTGGGCCGATGCCCTGTCGTCCGCCCGCTTCTTTGGCGGGATCGAGGACGCGCGTGAAGCCCTCGACCGGGGCTATCTCGACAAGGCACAGGCCATTGCCGAAGACACGGTGCGCCTTGGCTATGCCGACCCGCAGCCCGCGCTCGAACTGCTGGCACAGATCTATGAAAAGCAGGGTCGCTTTGCCGATTCGGCTGATCTCTACCGGCAGGCCAGCGCTGGTGGCGGGGCCGATGAAGCTCGCCTCGCCAGCCGCGCCGCGCGTGGGCGCGCGCTTGCCGCTATGGCCCGCGGAGACGACTATGCCGCCGAACAGGAATTTCAGGGCGGCCTGATGGTTGATCGCAACGATCCGTGGATCCGCTATGAATTCGCCCGCTTCATGATTGGTCGCGGACGCCGCGCCGAAGCGGAATCGCTGGTGGCCTCGCTTTCGCAATCGGCCGATCCCGACGCGACCTATGCCGCCGCGCTGATCAACAAGGATCTGGGCAACCTGCTTGCCGCCTCTGCTTTGGTAGAGCGGGTGCCCGAAAGCCGCCGCAGCCCGGCGATGCGCAACTTTGCCCTCTCCATCAAGATCGAGGCGGCCATCTCCCGCGCCAAGGCCCTTGCCGAAACCGGGCAGAAAGCCGGTGCCATCTCGGCCCTGCGCCAGATTGCCAGCCAGCCCGCGGTGCCCGCCGCCCGCCGTGCCGAAGTGGCAGGCGCACTCTATGAACTGGGCGACGAGGCAACCGCCGCCAGCCTTGCGCAGTCCGCACTCGACAGTGATATTGCCGATCTTGGCGGATACGATGCGCTGGTGCGCGTTCTGGCAGCCACCGGGCGCGATGATCTTGCCCGCGCCGCGCTGCAAAAGGCATCCGCGCTGGGTGGTTCGTCACCCGATGCACAGCGTGAAGTCGGCCGCATGTCGGCGGGCCTTGCCATCGCGCAGGCTGACCGGATGCGTCTTGCAGGCCAGTTCGCCCCCGCGTTCGATCTGCTTCAGGGTGCATGGAACGCAGCGCCCGAAAATGCCGAAGTGCTCTCAGCCCTCGCCCGTCTCTATCAAAGCGGCGGCATGCCCGCCCGCGCCGCGCAATCCTATCAACTCGTGCTCGTGCGAGAAGCCCGCAACCGCGAGGCTTTGCTTGGCCTTGCCCAAACAGCACAGGCAGCCGGTGACCGCGATCTGTCAAAGCAAGCCGCCGACCGCGCCTTGAACGCCTACCCGGACGACTATCAGGTTCACCTCACCCTTGCCCGCGTCGCGCAGGACCGGGGTGACAAAGGTGCGGCGCTGCGCCTGCTCAAGGAAGCGCGTGAACTCTACGCCCGCCAGAACGGCGGCTCCACCGCCATCGCGCCGGGAGCCAACCCTTTCGCCGCCATGCCCGGAACGGCTGACAGCAATCCCTTCCGCGCGCAGGCTTATGCAGCCCCCACTCCCGCAGCGGTCAATCCGTTTGCGCTGGGCAACGGCACGCGCCTGCCTTCGGCCCCTGTCAGCGGCGGTTTGAGCAGTCCCGCCTACGCACCGCAGGGATATGCCGCTGCATCACCGACCACACCCGTGCCATCCGTTGCCATGCAGGCCCCATCGGGCTGGGGCGGTGTTCCGGCAGGTTCATTCGGCATGCCCGCGCCAACCGCACCTTCGCCCGACATGGCCTATGGTTCCGCTGATCCGGTCCTCGCCTCCATCGCGTCCGATATCGAAACTTTGAGCGAGGATTCCCGCCCGCGCGCCGATCTCCAGACCGGCTATCGCAGCCGCAAGGGCGAAACCGGCCTCAGCGCGCTGAGCGAACTGAAAGGCACCGCCGAATTCTCAACCGGTCTTGCCGGGGGCCGCGTGCGCGCCCGTGCCGAAGCCGTGGTGATCGATTCCGGCCGCCCCACCGGCTCGGGCCTGTCGCGCTTTGGCCAGAACGCTACCGCCGAAGCGCAGGCCATCGTCGATGAAGAGCGGGCCGTGCTGGAACCGGCGCAGACGCAGCAATCCTCAGGCGTGGCCTTCACGCTCGGCTATGCCGATAGCACCGTGCAGGTCGAAGGCGGCACCACGCCGCTCGGCATGGGTGAAACCAAGGCCACTTTCCGCGCTGCCATCACACCCGAACTCGCCCCCGGCATGCAAGCAAAAGCGTGGGCTGAGCGCAAGCCGGTGACCGATTCCATCGTCTCCTACGCAGGCACTCGCGATCCGGTGTCAGGTGAACGCTGGGGCCAGGTCATGCGCACCGGCGGCGGCGCAGGCTTTTCGTATGATCGCAATGGCAGCGGCGTATATGGCGAGGTTGCCTACAACCAATACCGTGGCACCAACGTGCGCAACAATCGCGGGATTGAGGCAAACGTCGGCGGCTATCTGCGCCTGATCAAGGGCCAGCGCTCGCAATTGACCGGCGGAATCAACGCCAACTACCAGACCTACGACAACAACCAGAACTACTTCACTTATGGCCACGGCGGCTATTTCAGCCCGCAAAGCTTCCTGTCCATCGGCTTCCCGATCAACTACACGATGGAAAGCGAAACGCTGGATATCAAAGCCAACCTGACTCCCGGCTTCCAGAGCTTCAGTCAGGACGAAACTGCGCTCTATCCCACCGATCCGGCGTTGCAGGCCAATCTCGATGCGCTGAAGGATCTCAACACCGATGTGAGGGCGCGTTACGACAGCCTGAGCCGCACCGGCTTTGCCATTTCGGCAGGGGGTGAGGTCTATTACAAGGTTTCGCCAAATACACAGGTCGGCGGCAACGTTTCGTTCACAAGCTTCGGACAATACGAGGAATTCCGCTCGCTGATCGGAATTCGGCAAGCCATTGGAGGAACCCGGTGATCCAGATGCCCCTGCGCGAAGCCTTTGGCAGCACCCGCTCGCCGGGCGTTCCGCTGATCCTGTCGGAAGTGGTTGCCGAACTGGCCGACGCGGCCTCGGCGCAGCAAATCGCGGGCTTCGGCTTTGCGCTTGGGCAGCGCCTGGCGGCGCGTTTGCGGCTTGATCAGGTGACAGACCTGAACGACCTAGAGATGCACCTAAACCGCCTCTGGAGCGATCTGGGCCTTGGCGAATGCCGTCTGCACGCCGAAGAAGCGGCGCTGGTTGTCGAACACGATCCGGGCCTCATGCGCCCCGACGTGCTGTCACCCACCGCACGCCCCTTCCTGCTGGAAATCCTGCGCGGCGCTTGCGATGCCTGCTTCCGCGCCCTTGGCAGCGCGCCGGGCGTTCAGACTTCTGCCGTCTGGCATGAACGGACCATCGAACTGCGTCATGGCCTTTGATTCCCTGCGCTTTGACCGGCGCGATTTCATTCTGGGCAGCGTCGCCACGCTGACCGCGGCCTGTGCCAAGGTGCCCAGCGGCAACGCCAAGGCGCGGCAGGGGTTCTGGCCGGAATTCCGCGAACGCTTCATCACACCCGCCGGGCGCGTGATCGACAATGGCAATGGCAACATCAGCCACAGCGAGGGCCAAGGCTATGGCATGTTGCTGGCTAGCCTTAACAACGACCGCGAAACTTTTGATTCGCTTGCCACATGGACGGCACAGACGCTGGCCCGTGACGACGTGGCGCTTCACGCATGGAAATACGACCCGCGCGAAACGGTGGCGGTGGCAGATCGCAACAATGCGACCGATGGCGACATCCTGATCGCCTGGGCGCTGGCCCGCGCCGCCAAGCGGTGGAACAAGCCTGCCTATGCCCGCCGCTCAGCCGAAATCCGCAGCGCAATCCGCACGCGGCTCGTGGTGGAGCGCGCAGGCCATCTGGTGCTGCTGCCGGGGCTGGAGGGCTTTGCCGACGCGCGTCGGACGGTCATCAACCCGTCCTACTACATCTGGTCCGCGCTTGATGCCTTTGCCGCACTCGATGGTGATGCGGTGTGGGCATCGGTGATCGACGATGGGGTTAAACTGCTGACAGCGGCGCGTTTTGGCCCGCTGGCACTGCCGGTGGACTGGTTCGAGATGGCGGCAGATGGCAAGCTCTCCCCAGCCCATGACAAGCCCGCACGCTTCGGCTTCGATGCGATCCGCGTGCCGCTTTACGCCAGCGCAGGCCGCCGCATGGCGGTGGCGGAAACGGTCACCGCATGGTGGCGCAGCGTCTTGGCCAGCGGAGCACAAGTGCCCGCGTGGATCGATGCGCAATCGGGCGAGACAGCACCCTACGCGCTTTCGGCAGGGGGGATGGCGGTGCTGGCGCGAACGCTGGGAACCGCGCAGCCCGATGCATTGGCGCAGGACTACTATTCGGCCATCCTGCAGCTCCTCAGCCTTGGCCTTGACTGAACAGCCGCGCTGGGGGCAATTGGGGTGAGAGGCCTGACTCAACAGGCCCGCATACGTCAGTTGACGTATTGCGGTCTGATTCGGGATTTTGAAGCGGTATTACCGAACCCGGCCAGCCTACATCACATACGATCTAGGCATCGCGTAATATCTATATATTTTTCAGCATCTTAAATCGCATACCTCATGTCTTTTCCAGATCGCAATTCGCACTACGCGCTGGCTTGTCTAGCAACGAATCGTGGCGTATCTTGACGCTTGTCCGGAAAGTACAAGGCTTGTTGGCAAGAGCCGTTACCCCGGAAGCAATAAGGGCCGTAAACGGTCCATGTCCTTCGCAGGAGAAACGCCATGAAGATCGCCCTTGCAGCCGTTTCGGCTGTTTCGCTGCTGTGCCTGTCCAGCCCGGCTTTCGCCGGACCGCGCGAAAAGTTCAACCTCGCCATTTCGAGCGAAGGCTACGACCTGACGAACCCTTCGCAGGTGGCCAAGCTGCGCAAGCACATCGACCTCGCCGTGATCGAGGCCTGCAACCCTTCCGACCGCATAAGCAGCGGCCCGATGCCTGATCTCAAATGCCGCCGCGAACTGCGCAACGATGCTGCGGTAAAAATTGCCGCTCTGACCGATGCCGCCAAGAGCCAGCGGATGGCCGGTCTCTGAGACACGGACTGACGAGGCCGGCGCTTTGAGCGTTCGGCCTCGCCTGTGATTTACGCCGCCTGTGCCCGCTGGTGCAGGCGGGTAATTGCATCAAGCGACGATAGCAGCGCACCCTCCATCCAGCAGCCGTAATATGAGGCGTGTTCGCCTGCCAAAACAATGCGCCCGTCCAAGGCGCACAGGTTCTGGTAGTGTGCCGCGCGGCTTTCCTCGGTCCATGTGGCGCAGCAGCCCATGATCCACGGCGCGCGGCTCCACGCGAAGGCGACGCCCGAGGCAAATTCCTTGCGATATTCGGCCGGGTGAAACACCGAACCCTGCACCAGCGCTGCCTCGATGCGCTGTGCCGGGGTCATGCCCGCAAGCTGGTAGCCCCCTGCTCCGCCCGCAAACGCACCGAGCAGCACAGCCGAGCCATCCTTGAAGAAGTTGTTGTTGGGGTAGGAAATCAGGCTGATCGCCTGATCGGTAAAGCTGTGCCCGCCGTAGATCGAATAGTCTTCTTCCCAGAAGCGCCGCTTCATTTCGAGGCCGATCTTGACCGAGTTCGAATAGGGCAAGGCTTTCAGCGCCGCTTTCATCGCCGGGCCGACCTGAATGTCGATCTGGTTGAGGATCGTGGCGGGGATCGTGCAGACGCAGTAGTCCGCCGCCGCAACACCCTTCTGCCCGGTCTTGGTATCTTCCCATGAAACGCTGACGCCCTGATCATTCTGGGCGATGGCGGTGACGCGGGTATTGAGCCGAACCAGCTTGCCGACCTGCTTGAAGAAGGCCTTGCCGATCATGTCCATGCCCCCCTTGGGCTGGAACATCGTGGTCTGCATCACGTAGTTGAAGAAGAAGCCCATTTGCGTCCACACATTGGACGACAGCGTATCGGACAGGTTGTTGACCGCAGACGGCGTTGGCGCGCCACCAACGCCTCCGCCCGGCGCGCGATCATAGCCGCGCTGTGAGGCAACCTTCAGGTCGCCGGTATAGGCCATGTTCTTGTCCAGCGCGCCCCATTCGCGCATCGCCACAAGCAGCTTGTCCTTGTCTTCCTTGGTCAGCTTGTCGTCCAGAGATCCGGCATTGAGCGCCTTGCCCATCAGTTCGGAAACGTGGCCCTTGAAGTCTGTCGCCACTTCACGATAGCGCTGCGGCTTTCCGCCAAAAGCCTTGGTGCGGTGGACAAAAGCGTTGTGGTTCAACTGGATAAACGGCTCCAGCTCAACCCCCAAAGCCTTGCAATAGTGCAGCAAGGTTCGGTGGTGATGCGGGATGCGCCACGGGCCGGGATTGAGGTAGTTGCCCGGCGCGAAATTGCAGTCCTGCACCGTTCCGTCGGTCTCGACCACCTTGTCGCCACCCCGGATCGAATAGTTGCGGCCGCCGGGCCGGTCCTGAAATTCCAGCACCTGGACCTTGTACCCGGCCTTGGTCAATTCATGCGCGGCCAGCATTCCGGCAAGGCCCGCGCCCAGCACCAGCACGCTGGCCCCCTTGCGCGCACCGGCAAGCGCGGGCGGGCCGGAGAACTGCGTTTCGGCGGCATGGCCAAGTGCGGTCATCGCCTGATACATGGCAACGCCGCCGCCCGCCTTGCCGATCATCGAGAGCAGTTCGCGCCGCGTCTGCGGCAATATGGTGTGGTCCATCAAATCCCCCTTGGGGCCAGCGGCCCCGGAATGCGTCCAGTCACTGTGTGCAATTGCAATCGGGCACCGGCGGCGATGCGGTGGTCACCCGCTCGATATCGGCAACGGTGACCGGGTCCTGGTAATCGTTGAAATGGCCGCGCACGTAAGTGAGCACGGCGGCCATCTGTTCAGGCGTCAGAATGTCGGAGAACCACGGCATCCCGCCCCGGCCTTTGAGCAGGATCACGGTGGGATAGTCCTTGTCGGCGAGGCGCGGGTTGCCCGCCAGCGCCGGGATCACCGCACCCGCTCCGCCACCGCCTTTGGCATCGGCCATGTGGCAGGCCTGACAGATCTGTTCGTAGACTTCCTTGCCCTCGCCCGACACTTCGACCGCCGTGGGGCCGCCACCCGGCGCATCCTGCGCGCGCAGGGCAACCGTGGCTGCCAGCGCAGCAACACCAAAGGCAAGCGAACCGTAGCGAAGCATTTGGTTCATCATCATTGCCCCGGTCAGTTGGCTTTGGCGACGATCGCTTCGATCTCGACCAGCACATTCGGACGGCCGAGCGCTGCCACCTGAACGGTTGACCGGGTCGGGCTGTTGGGCTGTTCTGCCGTTCCGAAGAAGGTCTTGAACACCTCGTTCATGGCCGGAGCATCCATACGGCCTCCGTTTTCGGGAATGCCAACGAGGAACACGGTCATCTTCACCACGTCGCCCATGCCAAGGCCCATGCCTTCAAGCTGCGCCTTGATCTTGGTAAGGATGGAAAGCGTCTGCTGGCCGGTGGTACCCAGATCGTCAGGCTTGGCCGGATCGAGCGGGCTGGCGACCGAGCCGGAAAGGAATACCAGCGTGCTGCCGGGCGGAACCGTGGCCGATGACGCGATGATTGCATCGGGCCGGGCCTTTGTACGGGTGACTTGCGGCTTGGCCTTGGCCGAGGCGGCAATCGCAGGCGTAGCAACCGCGAACGAAAGCGTAGCGGCGAGCGTGGTAAGGATGAGTTTGTTCATGGAATAATCGCCTCGAACTTCATGCAATTTGCAAGGGTTGGGGCGGGCCGCCAAGGCAGCGCCGCCCCGGCCAGCATCAGAACGTCAGCGCCATGCGGGCATAGTAGAAGCCGCCGTTGGTGCCGTAAGTACCGTGGCCATAAGGCGAATTCACCGTGCCCGATCCGTTGATGTAGGGCGAGACGCCGGGCGCCACCGTGGTCGGCACGAGACCCGGAATTTCGGGCGTCTTGTCGAACAGGTTGTTGGCACCGATGGCGAAAGTCAGGCTGTCGGTCAGGTCATAGGACAGTTCGACATCGGTCAGCGGCGTTGCCTTGACCACGCCTTCATAGGGACCGAAACCGCTGATCGCCGGGTTTACGAGGATCGATGCCTTGCCCTGATAGGACTGGCGCACCGTGGCGCTGAACCGGCCCGAAGTGAACGTGGTATCGAGCAGCACCTTGTACTTGGGCTGCGCGGTTTCAAGGAAGCTTTCGGCCTGCGTGTTGAAGAGCGTGCCGATGCGGTTTTCGACCACGTCGGTCTTGTTGTAGTTCGCGCTCAGCGTCAGATCGAGGCGACCCATGCCGAGTTCGACCGGATAGCGTGCCTGGAAATCGATGCCCCACGTGCGCGTGTCGATGCCATTGGTAAAGGTGGCGACGCCAATGGTGTTCACCGCTGAATCCAGCGTAACGCCGCGTGCAGCAATAGCGGCGTTGACAGCAGCAAAGGCGGTCATGCCGTTGACGAGGTTGGTCTGCGGCGTGCCGTTGACTATGCCGCGAATGGTCGAGGTGCCCGCAATGCGGTCCTTGATCTTGATGTAGTAGGCATCAATCGTGGCCACCAGTTTATCAACTGGGCGCAGCACCAGACCGCCTGAGAAGTTGGTCGCCTTTTCCGGCCGCAGCGAGCCGAAGCCGAGGATGGCCGATGCGGTGGAGTTTGGCGGCAACTGCACGGTAGCGCTGGTTGGTGCGACGTTGGTTGCCGAGTAGTTCGATTCCGCCAGCGTCGGCGCGCGGAAGCCAGTGCTGGCCGTGCCGCGCAGTGCGAAGGCAGGGCTGAAATCATAGCGCGCGGTGATCTTGCCGATCAGCGTATCGCCGAAATCGCTGTAATCTTCATAACGACCGGCAAGATCGACGGTGAATGCGTCAGACGGCTTTGCGATGAAGTTCAGGTACACCGCCTTGGCATTGCGATCATACTTGCCAGCATCGCTTGCGGCAAAGCCGGGGAATGACTGGCCACCTTCGAAGTAGGTCGACAGGTTGTCGCCCTGCCCGATCTCATACGTTTCGCGCCGGTATTCACCGCCGAACGCCACGGTCAGCGGCTCGGCCATGCCAACGTCGTATTCCTTTTTCAGGTCGAGCGTGGAAACGAACTGGGTGAGCTTGAAGAAGCCGTCGTAGAACGACGTCGGGCTTTGGCCGGTGTTGATATAGAGCGAGCGGTTGACGGACTCCGTGGTGGAAATGTCGTTGCGATCGCTGCCGTATTCTGCCGAAAGATCCCAGTTCCAGCCGCCCGCTTCCCCGCGAACGCCGCCTGTGAGCGACCATTCATCCTGCGTCACTTCCTGCAGCGGCACGAAGCCGGTCAGGCCGGTGTTCTGGAAGCACGAAGCCGGGCTTGTCGATACGCGGCAGACGCGGTTGGGTGGGCGGTAACCTTGCTTGGCGCTGCCATCGCGGCGGGCGATGTCGCCAAAGGCATAGACCTCCACCCCGCCCAGATCATAGCCAGCGTTGAAGAAAGCAACCGACAGCGCCGATTTGGCCTGGCCGCCGTTGATATTGGCAAGATCAAGTCCGGCATAAACTGTCTGGAATGCCGCCGGGACCGAGGTATTGACGTTACCATTGATGTCCTTGACCACAATCTGGCCATCGCCAAGGAATGTGTAGTCATTGCGGCGATGAAACAGCGTCAGGTTGAAAAAGCCATTGTCGCCCAGCGCATAGCCAAGATTGCCGCTGACCGAATAGGTCTCGCCCTCGCCATCGTAGAACTGCCCGGCCTGCGCACGCATGCTGGCACCGGTATCGCTGCTTTTCAGCATGATGTTGATGACGCCCGCGATGGCATCAGATCCGTATTGCGCAGCAGCGCCTTCCTGCAGGATCTCGATACGCTGCACGGCATCGGGCGGAATCAGATCGATCGAAGGTGCGGCCGAACCCTGAAACGGGCCGGAAATAACCTGCAGAATGGCCGAGCCGTGGCGACGCTTGCCGTTGACCATGACCAGCGTGTGGTTCGGGCTGAGGCCGCGCAGGCGCGCGCTCAGCGAGAAGTTGGACATATCGGTGCCCTGCGTCTGCGCCGTGAACGACGGGACGAGTTGGGTCAGCGCCTGGTTAAGGTTGGGCTGGCCGACCCGCGCAAGGGAATCTGCGCTAAGCAACGTGACAGGCGCTGCGGAATCAGCGGCTGATCCGCCTGCGCCGCGCGATCCGGTAACGATGATCTCATCAGTCACCGGCTGTTCGTCTGCCGGAGATTCCTGAGCCTGAGCTTGGGAAACGGCCAGAAAAGCCGAGCTTGTGACAAGAAGAGCTGTACGAACTGCTCTGAATACGGTCGACATCATGAACCCCCTGATGGTTGTCGACCTCTCCCGAAACGATGCCGGATGGTACACGCGGGCATTTCTGCCTTGCTCCTCCGGTCTTTATTGCGACCGAAACATGCTGGCAGGTGAACTTCACCGCCTCGCCCAGCACGTCCGACTTGGTCGCAAGCCTCGGTTCTTTACGGTTTGAAAACATACGTCATTTGACGCAGGGCCTGCGATGCTGACGCGGGTGTGGCCACAAATTGCCGACGTTTCCGGCATTTGCGCACTGTTTGGGGTGCCAACAAAGGAGTCGAGCGGACCGCTATGCGCACCTAAGGTTGTGGTGCAGCAGGAGAATGCGTGACAAATTTCGTGAAAGTCATTCAGCCCTGCTGCTGAAAAGGAGATTTCGAATGCAGCAAGGCCTGTTCCCGATCCGTTACACCTTGTTGGCCGCGTGCGCGCTGGCTGCAGCCCTGCCCGCTGCTGCTTCCGCGCAAGTGACCAAGATCCAGTCGAACCCCAGCGCGCTGATCCTTGATGCGGCGGACGTGAAGGCCGGGACCGACATGATCTTCCTGTCGGGCCAGCTTGCCTCGCCGGTCGCCCCTCCGGCGGCGGGTGCAACGGCGGACTTTGGCGATACGAAGACGCAGACCATCAGCGTGCTGACGAAGATCAAGGCCCTGCTTGAAGCGCGCGGTTATGCGATGGATGATCTGATCAAGCTGACGCTGTTCGTCGCAGCCGATCCGAAGCTGGGCAAAATGGACTTTGCCGGGGCCAACGATGGCTTCAAGATGTTCTTCAAGACCGCAGAAAACCCGTCGACCGTTGCCCGATCAACCTTTCAGGTGGCCGCCTTGGTCGCTCCGCAGTTCCTGATCGAGATTGAGGCGATTGCCGCGAAGAAGCGCTGACCGGTTCAGGCTTCGGCCCATTGGCGCAGCAGGTTGTGGTAGACACCGGTCAGGCGGACAATCGCCGGATCGCCCTGCCCAACCTGCCCGGCCAGGGTCTGGATCGCCTGATCCAGTTCGAACAGGTTGGCGCGCGATGCATCATCACGCACCATCGACTGGACCCACAGAAAGCTCGCCAACCGCCGCCCGCGTGTGACCGGCTGAACCATGTGCAGCGACGATGAGGGGTAGAGCACCGCATCACCCGCCGCCAGCTTGACCGTTTGCGCACCGAAGCGGGTTTCGATCACCAGTTCTCCGCCATCATACGCGTCCGGGTCTTCCAGAAACACCGTCATCGACAAATCGCAACGCACGCGCCAATCAGTGCCCGCGCGCAGCCGCATCGCGTTGTCGACATGCAAGCCATAGGTCTGCCCGCCCGCATAACTGTTGAACATCGGCGGATAGATGCGGTTCGGCAGCGCAGCAGCGATGAACAGCGGATTGGCTGACAGCGCGCCAAGGATCACCCGCCCGCCCTGGCGCGCAGCCTCACTGTCTTCGGGCAATTGCCGGTTGTTTTTCACCAGTCGCGCCTGTGGCCCGGTGGTGGCGTTACCGTCTTCCCACATCGCAGCATCAAGCAAAGCACGCAGCGACGACACTTCTTCAGCGTGCAGCAGGCCGGGAATGGGCAGAAGCATTGTGCGGTGTCAGGCCGATTTCAGCACGAATGGAATTTCCACCACGCCTTTGACTTTTACCGGCGTGCCAGCGCGCATCGTCGGCTGCCAGCGCCAGCGGCGCACGGAAGCAAGCGCGGCATCGTCCAGCCGGGGAAACCCACTGCTGCGTGCAATCGAGATTGCCTCAACCGCACCGTCGGTGCCGAGCACCAGCAGCAACTCTACGGTCCCCTGCTCCTTTCGGCGGCGGCTTTCGACCGGATAGCGCGGCGGATGGCCTGAAACCATCCGCGTGGCCAGAGAGTCGGACGTGATGGTGGATACCGCTGCGGGCGGGCTTGGAGGAGCCGGGGGCGCCGGTGGGGCAGAAAGCGTGGCGGGCTGGGCGACCGGCACCGTATCGGCAAACGCCATCGGTACAGGTTGCACGACGGGCACCATCAACGGCACCGGCGGCGGCGTGATCCGTATGTCGAGCTTTTGCTGCTGCGGCTTGTCCGGCGCGGCGGCGGGCGGTGGCGGAGGGGGCGGCGTGAGGTTTACTGCAACAAACCGATGTTCCGGCTTCGCCACCGCCTGATACCCAAGGCCGAGCAGGATCGGGACGATGGCGAGATGAACCCCCACCGCAAGCGCGACGCCGGGCAGTTTTGCCCGGCCGCCTGCCCCATAGCGTCCCCCTGCTGGTATATAGGGCGAAGCGGACGCAGCAGAGGCGGCGGTGGCGACCGAACCGTGGGGACGGTACGCCGCACCATTGCCGTGGTCTTCGGCAACCACAAAGGAGTCTTGTTCGAGGAACATGCCGCACTCCAACTGCGAATCACTTTCAAACGCAAGAGTGTTCTTGCAACAGATTCGCATTATTTGAAATGATCAGGATCAAAAATGCGGCAGGCCGCTCCGCCATCGCAGAGCAGCCTGCCAGGAAAACCAGCTTTTGATCAGAAGCTGTAGTTGAGGCTCAACACCGCCGAACGCGTCGGTGCAGGCTGCGCCCAGCTGCCGCCGAGGGCATTGCGCACGGTCGTCACGTACTTTTCATTGGTGAAGTTCTGCACGTTGACCTGCGCCAGCAGGCGGTCGGTCACCGGGTAAGACACCATCAGGCGGTGGATGGTGTAGCTCGGCACGTTATACGGCACATAGGTTCCGGCAGTGAGCTGCGCCAGCGTCGGCGAGTTCAGCAGGAACTTGCCCTGGTAGGTGAGACCATAGCCCAGTTCCAGCCCGAAGCCGAAGCGGTAGGTGGTGAACAGGCTGCCCGAATGCTTGGGCGTGTTGATCAACTGTGTGCCGCCGGTGGGATCGGGAAATGCCGCCGTGGTGCCGCAAGCCGTGCCGGGATTGGCAAGGCAGAAGTTTGACACACCCTGGAGAATCTCGGCATCGAGATACATGTAGTTGGCCGAAATCGTCCAGTTTTCAGTGATGTTGCCCGAAGCGCCGAACGATATGCCTTGCACGCGCTGCTTGCCGTCAAGCCGCCGCTCCACAATCGTGGGATCACCCGAGGGCACGCGGATGCTGTCACGATCGTTGCGGAACCATGCAAGCGTCAGCAGCAGCTTCTTGTCAAACAGATCAGCCTTGGCACCCACTTCATAGTTTTTGGTGGTCTCTGGCGCGAGATTGCAGGTGTCTACTGCGCACGACCCATCGACTGCGGTCTGCGCCGGGTTCTTGGACGTACCTGTGGCGATATAGAGGCTGGTGTCCGGCGTCGGCTTGAACACTGCACCCACGCGATAGGAGAACAGGTTATCGTTGCTTTCGAACGGGCCGGTGGTCGCGCTGACCTGCCCCAGCGTGGCGCCGGTGGTGGCATAAGAGATCGTGCGGTTGGACCCGCGCACGTTTTCATACCGCACGCCGCCATTCAGTTCGAACATCTCGCCGAACTTCATCGTATCGAACGCGTAGCCCGAAATTGCCCGGCGTTTGCCGCGATTGACGCTGCCAAGGATGAAGTTGACGGGGCCGGTGTAGATATTGCTGCCATAGGTAAACCCGGCCGGCCCCTGCACCACCGCGCCCGGATTGGCGATGTTGACCAGCGCGAAGGCCGGTGTCGTGCCATCGGCATTGCGCGGCAGTGCGCCCTGCGTCTGGTCGAAATCCTCCCAGAGCGCTGAGCCGCCGATCACCAGATTGTGTTCGATTCCTGCGGTGGAGAAGCTGGCCGTAAGGTCAAGCTGATCATAGAACGTGCTGTTGTTGATGAAGCGCTGCACACCGCGCCCGCCGGTGGGCAGGTAATAACCTGCAGGAACTGTCGCCGGGCATGCCGCCTCAACCGAAGGCACCGCGAACGTGCCGGGCTGCAGGCCGGTAGAGGCAAGGCAGAACGTGCCGGTGGGCTGGCTGGTGACGGTATCCTGCGCGATATGTTCATATCGCGTCAGGTTGCGAATGCTCACCCCATCGCCCAGTTCATGACTGAAGATCGCCTGCACCGCATTGGTCTTGGAATTCTGCTTGTCGAGATTGGCGAAACCGTAATAGCCGCTGCGGTCAAAGTCCGAAAGGAACCCGCCGAGGTTGGCGTAATAGCGCAGCCCGTATTGCGGCATGCTCTCATCGTTGAGATGCTCGTACTGCAACGTCAGGCTGGTCGGGCCATCCACGCCAATCTTGATCGAAGGCGCAACGCCCCAGCGCTTGTAGAATTCCACGTCGCGGCCGGGCACGTCATTTTCGTGATAGACCGCATTCAGGCGCACCGCGATCAGATCAGACACACGCTTGTTGATGTCCACCGTGGCGCGATAATAGTTGTCGGTGCCGACGCCGGCATTGATCACACTCTGATCGGTGCCCAGCGGCTTCTTGGTGACAAGGTTGATGTTGCCTGCAACCGAACCGCCACCGTTGAACACTGAGTTCGCGCCGTTGGCGACTTCGATCTGTTCGATGTTGTATGTTTCGTTGCGGTTCTGGAACGCGCCGCTGCGCACGCCATCAATGGTCACATCGTTCTTGGCGTCCTGCCCGCGCAGGATGATGCGGTCACCATAACCAAAGCCGCCCTCGCCCGCACCGAACGTGATGCCCGGCACGGTCTGCAGCACATCGCGCAGCGTCAACAGGTTCTGCTGCTGCATCGACTTGGACGAGATCACCGTGATCGTTTGCGGCGTATCGAGCAGCGGCGCTGTGTACTTCGGCGACGCAGCGCGCTCTACTTTGACCTGCGGCTCCTCGATCACGGTGTCGGTCACCGTCATGCCGCCAAGGCGCTGGTTGCTTTCAGCCTCCTGGGCGTGGGCCGGGCCGGTGAAGGCCATCGCGCCTACGCAACCCAGCGCCAGGAACGAAGGAATGGTCTTGGAATCGGACATGCTTACCCCTCAAATTTCAACAAATGCATCACGGTGCCGAGACCCGCTATTGCGAGTCACTCGCATTGTCAATGAGGGTTTGGAGGGAGATTTGGTCGCTATACATTTGGACTAAATGGGTTTTCCGGAAAAATCCCGCAAACACGGGCGATCCACACGCCCAAGGGCATCCGTAAAAGTTTCCAAACCTTTTCGCTCTTGCATATCGTTCGCATTAATTAGATAGGCGGACCAGTTCGTTGCAGACTCGCAATCGTCGGAGATGTTTCTTGGAAGTGGTTGAGCGCCCAAAATCCACCGACAGCATTCCCGAAGCGCCGCGCATAAGCAGTGCTGCTGGTAATGGGCGGCACCCCAACTCGGCGCGGGTCAGCCACAGCAAGCGGCGCAAGTCATCGCGGCAGTTCTGGATGAAGCAGTTGCATACTTGGCATTGGGTCAGCGCTGCGGTCTCCCTCGTTGCGATGTTCCTCTTTTCGGTCACCGGCTTCACGCTGAACCACGCTGCATCGATCGGAGCAGACCCCAAGGTTGAAACCGCGCAGGCCCAGTTGCCCACCCCCTCGCTGGCCATACTGGCCAAAGGCCCGGCGTCTGCGGAATTGACCGACGCGCTACCTCTGCCCGCTCCCGTGGCTGACGATGTGAAGCGTCTTGTCGGCGTCAACGCCCAGGGCGTCGCAGCGGAATGGTCAGACGCGGAAGTCTATGTCGCCGTGCCCGGTCCCGGGCGCGACGCATGGGTGAGCATTGATCGTGCCACAGGCGCGATGGAAGCCGAACGCACCAATCGCGGGTTCATCTCTTTCGTCAACGACCTGCACAAGGGCCGCAACACCGGCACCGCATGGTTCTGGCTGATCGATGCGCTGGCGGTGGCCTGCGTGATCTTCACCTTCACCGGGCTGTTGCTGCTGCAGCTTCACGCAAAGCATCGCCCTTCCACCTGGCCGCTGGTCGGGCTGGGCACGGCGGTGCCCCTGATCATCATTCTGCTGTTCATGCACAGCTGAACTTTTCAAAGAACGGAACCTTTACCGATGAAGAAAAGCCTAGTTCTTGCCGCCGGGATAATCGCCGCCCCCGTTTCCACCGCCGCGTCTGCCGGAACTATCACCATCACAATTCCGCGCATCAACGCCTCGGAATACCATGCCCCCTACGTGGCGGCGTGGATCGAACCGGCAGGCGGCGGACAGGCGCGCACGCTGGCGGTGTGGTATGATGTTGACAAAGTTGGCAATGAACCGGGCACCAAGTGGCTGGCAGACCTGCGCACATGGTGGCGCAAGGGCGGCCGCAGCCTGAAGCTGCCCGCCAACGGCGTCAGCGGCGCGACCCGCGCACCGGGCGCGCACCGCATCACCATCCCCACCAACGTCAAAGCCGGAGCCTACACGCTCCACGTCGAAGCCGCGCGTGAAGACGGCGGGCGCGAACTGGTGTCGATGCCGCTGACCATTCCTGCCGCCAACGGTCGTGCCAGCGGCACAACCGAAATGGGCGCGATCACCATTTCCGCCCGCTGATATTCAAGCTGAAAGGTTCAACCATGACCGCCAAATCTCTCTTCCTGCTTGCCGCCGCCGCCATCGGCGTTGCAGCACCGGCCAGCGCGCATAATGCGTGGCTCCTGCCCTCGATCACCGTGCTGTCGGACACGGTCCAGAGCGTCACTGTCGACATGGGCGCGTCGACTGCTCCGTTCGAGCCGAACCACCAGCCCCTGCCTGCCGAAAACGTGAAGGTATGGGCGCCCGATGGCTCGATGGGCAAAGTGGAGAACGCATCGCGCGGGCGCTATCGCTCCACCTTCGATGTCAAGATCGACAAGCCGGGCACATGGCGCATCGGCATGGAAAACAATGGCATCGGCGGCACGTTCAAGGTGAACGGTGAGCCGTGGATGGTGGGCCGCCGTCGCGGGCCTGCGCCTGCGCCGGGTGCTGCTGCTCCTGCGATGACGCCACCGCCTGCCCCGCCAGCGGCATCAGCAGCAGCGGACGCAGCCGGCGGACGCCCACGGATCGATCCCAGCCACATCGTCGCCACCATCGATGAAATCCCGGCAGGCGCGACCGACCTCGACCTGACCGAAACCACCGGGCGCAACGAATTCTTCGTCACGGCGGGCGAACCGAGCGATACCCTGTTCAAAGCCACCGGCAAGGGTCTGGAATTCGTGCCCGTCACGCTGCCGACCGACCTCGTTTCAAACGAACCCGGCCAGTTCCGCTTCCTTGTCGATGGCAAGCCTGCCGCTGGCCTTGAAGTGGAAGTGATCCCCGGTGGCCGCCGCTATCGCGAGGCCGATCAGGCGCAGAAGCTGAAAACCGATGCGCAGGGCCTGCTCACCGTCAACTGGCCGGGCGCGGGCTTCTACTGGATCAACGCCAGCCATACCGACGACAAGCCTTCCAACCCAAAGGCTGCCAAGCGTCGGATGAGCTACACCGCAACGCTCGAAGTCCTTGCCCCATGATCGAAACAGCCCCGGCACCGCGCATTGCGGTGCCGGTCGAGATTGACGCTGCGGCGCTGCGAGGTTTCGATCCCGCAGCGCCGGTTTGCACGCTCTCTGGCGAGACGATGGGCACGACATGGCAGGTGCAAGCCGCCCTGCCAGAACGGCTTGGGCTTGCGACGGATGACGTGAAGACGAGGATTCAGGCGCGTCTGAACGCTATTGTCGGCGAGATGAGCCATTGGGACGAAGCCTCAAACCTCTGCCGCTTCAACCGCGCGAATGCAGGCTCTGCCACCCAACTTCCAACCGATTTCGCCCAAGTCATCGCCTGCGCCCTTAACGTTGCACGCGAAAGTGACGGCGCATTCGATCCGGCGCAGGGGCAGTTGACCGACCTATGGGGCCTCGGCCCCAACCCAGCCCCCGCAGAACCTGAAGCCACCGCCATTGCCGAGGCGCAAAGTGTATCAGGCTGGCGCAAACTGGCGTTCGATCCATCCACCTCAGCGCTGCACCAACCCGGCGGCTTGTGGCTAGACCTGTCCGGCATCGCCAAGGGTTACGCCGTCGATGCGGTCGCAGACCTGCTTGGCACCCTTGGCATCAGCCATGCGCTGGTGGAGATCGGCGGCGAATGCACTGGGCGCGGGATGCGGCCTGATGGTGACCCGTGGTGGGTCGATCTGGAAAGCCCACCCGGCCTTTCCCTGTCCCCGTTGCGCGTGGCGCTGCACCAGTTGTCTGTCGCGACATCGGGCGATTACCTGCGCGGCGCACATACGCTCGATCCGCGTACCGGATGGCCCGCCATTCACGGCACCACGGCAGTCAGCGTGCTGCACCGCCACTGCATGGAGGCCGATGCCTGGGCCACTGCGCTCGGCGTCGTAAAACTTCCCGAAGCGCAAGCGCTGGCCATCCGCCATGATCTCGCCGCACGTATCGTTCTACGCTCGGGCGCGGAATGGCTCAGCCCGGCATTGCGAGCCATGCTATGACCACCCCGCTCCAGAAAATCCCCCCGCAAATCGCCGCACTGGCCGATTACGAGGCGTTTGCGAGGGACCGCATAGGCCCCGGCACATGGGCCTATATCAACGGCGGCGCGGGCGATGAATGGACCCTGCGTGAAAACGTCACCGCCTTCACCCGCCTGCCCCTGCGCACCCGCGTGCTGCGCCCGATGCAAAGCGCATCTACCGCGCTCAACCTGTTAGGCTGCGCAATGGACGCCCCCATCCTGATCGCGCCGATGGCCTTTCACGGCCTGTGCCACCCCGATGGCGAAGCCGCCACCGCGCTCGCCGCCGGAGCCACCGGCACAACCCTCGTCGTCAGCACGCAGGCAGGCCAGTCCATCGAACAGATCGCGCAAGCCGCCCCCGGCCCGTTGTGGTTCCAGCTCTACATCCAGCCCGACCGCACCTTTACCGAGCGCCTCGTCGCCCGTGCCGAGGCTGCGGGCTATCGCGCGCTGGTGCTTACCGTCGATGCCCCGGTCAACGGCGTGCGCAATGCCGAGGCGCGCGCACGCTTCACCCTGCCCCCTCACATCCGCGCGGTGAACCTTGAAGGCATGATCCACCCCGCCCCCGGCCGCGACGGCGCACTGCTGTTCGGCACGCCGCTGCTGGAAAGCGTTCCCGTGTGGGAGGACATCGCGTGGCTGCGCACCCTCACCCGCCTGCCGATCCTGCTCAAAGGCATTGTCGACCCCGATGATGCGCTCCGCGCGCTCGATTGCGGGATCGATGGCCTGATCGTCTCCAACCACGGCGGTCGCACCCTTGATGGTGTGCCCGCCGCGATAGACCTGCTGCCCGCCATTGCCGAAGTGGTGGACGGCCAAGTACCGCTGCTGATGGACGGCGGCGTGCGGCGCGGCACCGATGTGCTGCGCGCGCTCGCCTTGGGCGCAAATGCCGTGCTGGTCGGCCGCCCGATCCTCCACGCCCTAGCCACCGCAGGTGCGCTCGGCGTCGCCCACGCGCTGCGGGTGTTGCGCGCAGAGTTCGAGCTGGCAATGGCACTCACCGGCTGCCGCACGCTGGCTGAAATCGACAGCGGTTGCCTCAACCAAAACGTGCGTGACAATACCCGCCACCGCCGCTAACCGCCGCGCGGCATGTCATCGCTTCGCGCCTTCTTCTGCAACAACCGCAATCTGGCCCTGCTGGTGGTCCTGATTGCGCTGTGCATGAAGATCGTGGTGCCCGCCGGTTTCATGATCAGCCCTACCGCCAAGGTTTTCACCGTGCAGATCTGCGACGATCAGATCGGCAACCACGCGGTCCGGCAGATTGCGATTCCGATGAAGTCCGGCCTGATCGATGCCGGAGCCAAGCAGGCGGGCAAAAGCGCAAGCGGGGAATGCCCCTTCGCCGGACATTCCATGACCGCGCTTGGCGGTGTCGATCCGGTGCTGCTGGTGCTGGCGCTGGCCTTCATCCTTGCGCTGGGCTTTGCGCCAGCCACCACCCCGCGCGCAGCCCGCATTGCCTTCCTGCGCCCGCCCTTGCGCGGCCCACCGGCTCTGGCCTGACAGGCTGAACGGTTACGCGGGCTGCATCTGGCCCCCGTTAAAAAGGCGCGCGCTGCCCCCCTGCGCACACCCTCCGCACAGCCTGTTTGCATCGAACCCTTGTTCCGATCCGCAATCAGGATTGCCCAGAATGTCGAACACCACTTTCCGCCCGGCCCTCATGGCCGGTGCCGCCACGCTTTGCCTCGTTTCTGCCGCCGCCCACGCCCAGGGCATCGGCCAGCAGCAGGACGTCATCATCGTCACCGCGTCGCGCACCGGTACGCTCACCGCCCCCACCACGGGTGAAGCCCGCGCCGCGCTCGAACGCATTCCCGGCGCCATCGGCTTTGTCGAAGACAGCACCTTTGCCGATGATTTCACCCAGAGCATCGGCGATGCGCTCGCTCTAACACCCGGCGTCTTTGCCGATATCAGCGCCCAGCGCGAAAGCCGCATTTCGGTGCGTGGTTCGGGCCTCAATTCCGGCTTCGAACGGCGCGGCCTCACCGTGCTGCGCGATGGCGTACCGATCAGCCGAGCCAGCGGCAGCACCGAATTTCAGGAAGTCGATCCGCTGACGATCCGCTATCTTGAGGTCTACAAGGGCGCGAATGGCCTGCGCTTTGGTGCGGCCTCGCTCGGCGGCGCGGTCAATGTCGTCAGCCCCACCGGACGCACGGCCAACGCCCCCTTGACCGCCCGCATCGAAGGCGGCAGCTTTGAAACCCTGCGCGGCAACCTCTCGGTTTCAGGCGCAGGCGATGTGGTGGACTACTTCGTTGGAGTCACCGGGCTGACCAGCGATGGCTACCGCGAACACAGTTCGGTCAAAAGCGTCTACGCCCACGGCAACCTTGGCATCAAGCTTTCGCCAGATATCGAAACCCGCTTCTACTTCACTGGCCTGAGCGACAATTTCGAACTGGCAGGATCGCTGCGCCTGGCCGATGCACTGGCCAATCCGCGCGCAGCAGGTCGTCCCGTAACGGTCGGCCCGTTCTTCCCCGGCGGCCCGGTGACGACGCTGGACCCCGGCCCGGTCGCGGATGACTGGGACCGCAATCTTGATGTTCTGCGCCTCTCGAACGTCACTGCCTTCACCCTCGGCCAGTCCAAACTCGAAGTGGGTGGCTGGTACGCCCGCCGCGTGCTCGATCACGCGATCACCCGCTTTGCCGGGATCATCGCACAGACCGAGGACGAAGTCGGCGGCTCGTTGCGCCTGTCTGGCACGGTGCCGATGGGCACCAGCGATGCGCGCTGGACCGTGGGCGGATGGCACGCCTTTTCCACCAACAACGCCAGCACTTTTGCCAACGTGGCGGGTGAACGTGGAGCCTTGCGCACCCGTTCGGATCAGGATTCCAGCACCACCACCGGCTTTGCCGAACTGGACGTTCCGATCACCGGATGGCTCAATGCCGTGGGCAGCGGGCAATATTCGCGCGTGGTCCGCGATGTCGATGGGCAAGTCGCCACGATCAGCGGGCGCGGCGAATATGATCAGTTCAACCCACGCTTCGGCCTTGTCGCCAGCCTTGGGCAGGACGCACAGGTCTTCGGCAATGTCAGCCGCAGCTTTGAACCGCCAACACTGTCAGACCTGACCTCCGGCGGCGCAACGCCCTTCGCCCCGCTCGATCCGCAACGCGCCACCACGTTCGAAATCGGCACACGCGGTCAACAAGGCGCGCTGTCGTGGGACGTCGCCTTCTATCGCGCTGAAATCGAAAACGAATTCATCGACAACGCCATCAACAACGGCGCGACCACCGTTACCGTCAACGCGGACCGCACGATCCATCAGGGTATCGAGGCGGGCCTGGACCTGTTCGTCGCCAAGGACACGCTGCAGGCGCGCGGCGAGCAACTGCGGCTCAGCCTTGCCTACACGCTCAACGACTTCCGCTTCGACAACGATGCGCTGTTCGGTGACAATGCGTTGGCAGGCGTACCCCGCCACGTGCTGAACGCCGAGGCCCGGTTTGACCGGAAGGACAAGTTCTATGTCTCGGCCAATCTGCGCTGGGTACCGCAAGGCCCGTGGGCGGACTATGCCAACACCGAACGGCCAGATGGCTACGAATGGGTCGGGCTGACCGCCGGGGTCTATCTGATGGATGGGCTGAAGCTCTTCGCTTCGGTCGAGAACCTGTTCGACGTGGTCCACATTTCCAACGTCTCCACCGTCACCAACCAATCGCGTGAGCGTGCGGCGATCTACACTCCGGGTCAGGGTCGCGCCATCTATGGCGGCCTGAGCTTCGGCTTCTAACGGGAGCGGGCAACATGAGCACCAAGGCAAAGATGGGCCGCTGGTCCTTTTCCAAGCACCAGTGGCTGGCCATGATCGGCGGCATTTCGCTGCTGGTCTGGGGCATTTCCGGCCTCACCCACGTGTGGCTCGCACTTTATGGGCCGCAACAGGCGGTGTTCATGCCACCCGCCCAGCCGGTTGATCTGGCGGGATCGAAACCGGTGGCGCAAACCCTTTCCGCCGCCGGGATCACCCGTCCCATCGCCGTGCGCACCGTGCCTTCGGCGCAAGGCACGCTCTATCAGGCAACCGTCGATCCGCTGGCCGAACGCCGCTATTTCGATCCCGCAACCGGGGCCGAAGTGGCGGGGCAGGACCGGCGGCAGGCCGAATATCTCGCGCGGCATTACCTTGCGGAAAAGCGCCCGGTCAGCGGCATCGAATTGCAAACCGCGTTCGATGGCGATTACCCTTGGGTCAACCGCCTGCTTCCGGTGTGGAAAGTCCGCTTCGCCGGGGACGACGGCGTGATCGCCTATGTCCACACAGAAACTGGCAGTCTGGCCGCCGTCAGCAATAATACCAAGGCCGTGCAGCAGCGCGTCTTCCGCTGGCTGCACACGTGGGACTGGTTTCCGCAGCAGGCTGAATGGCTGCGCGTGGCAATCGTCGGCCTGATGGTCGCCAGCCTTGCCGCGCTGGCGGTGACCGGCATCGTGATGCTGGTGGCCATCCGACGCAAAAAGCGCTTGCCCGGTGCGCGTGGATGGCATCGCGCCTCGGGCTACGTTCTCGCCCTGCCGCTGCTGATGTTCTCGCTCAGCGGGATCTACCACCTTGTACAGTTCTCGCTCGAACCACCCGTCAGCCAACTGCGTATGGGGCGTCCGCTCGATCTTTCCGCGGGGCGCTATCCGGTGGAGCAGGACTGGGCCGCGCTCGCAGGCGGTCAAGAGGTGCGCGCGCTGTCACTGGTCGAAGGCCCGGAAGGCCAGCCGCTCTATCGCCTCGATCTTGCCGCCGCGCCGATGGCCGGTGGCGGAGAGCACGATCACCACGCACATCACGCGCCCAAAACCCCCGACGCCATCCGCAAGGCTCGCTTTGACGGCCTCCAACCGGGCGGCGCATCAGTCTATGTCGATGTAACCACAGGAAAGGCCGTGCCGCTGGCCGACCGCGAACTGGCGCTGGTCATCGCCAAGCGCTTTGCCGGGAGCGATGCTCCGGTCACTGGCACCACCCTCATCACCCGCTTCGGCACCGACTACGATTTCCGCAACAAGCGTCTACCGGTCTGGAAAGTGGACTTCGGCGCGCCGGTCAACGCCAGCCTCTTTGTAGACACCGCCACCGGCGTACTGGCTGATCGCGTGGAGGATTGGCAGAAGCCCGAACGTGTGGTGTTCAGCTTCATCCACAAATGGAACTTCCTGTACCCGGTGGGCAAGCTGGCGCTCAACGGCATTGTCGGCGGGGCTGCCTTGGCGCTCGTCGTGCTGATGGGCGGGATAGGCCTGTGGCTGGATATCAAGCGGCGACGCAAACTGCGCAAAGTCGCTTGATGACCCGGGCGGCGCTATGCCGCCGCCCCTCACACCTGATATTGGGTGCAAAGCTCGCACAATGCGTGGATGATTCCCCGCACAATCGGGTCTTTCAGGCTGTAATAGCGGGTCTGCGCCTCACCCCGGATCGACACGATCTCTTCCTCGCGCAGCAGCGCCAGATGTTGCGATACGGCAGACTGCGAAAGGCCGGTCAGTTCGACCAACTCCGTTACCGAAACCTCACCCTCGTCCATGCGGCACATCATCAGCAGCCGCTCGGGGTGGCTCATAAGACGCATACGCCCCGCCATGCGGTTCGCGTTGGTCTTCAGTTCGCTAAGGTCGGTCGGCTTCATGGCCGCAGCTCCGTAAAAGGACAGTCGTCATCCCGCAATACCACGCAGATGGCAAGAATGACGACGGCCCGATATCAGATCAACGCTCGACCGGAAGACCGGCCGATTGCCATGCGCCAAATCCGCCTGCCAGATGGGTGTCAACCGCACCTTGCGCCGTGCTGCACTTGTCCAGCGCCATGCCCGAACGCTTGCCACCAAGGCAGTTCAGCACCAGCGTTTTTCCGCCAGCATCGGGCAGTTGCGAAGGCTGGAAAGTGGACAGCGGCATGTTCACCGCGCCTGGAATGTGCCCTTCTTCGAATTCGTTCACCTCGCGCACATCGACGACGAGAGCCTCACCTGCCTGCAACAAACCTTGAAGCTGCTGCGCGGTCACTTCCTTGTGCTGCGGGGCACTGTTTTTGCCAAAACCGAAAACCATCTGATCCACCTTTCGTCAAAATCGCGCCATCATCCCTGCTCGTAAGCCGGGATTGTCAGGACACTCCTAACATTATGACTTGCTAATATCATGCAGGCATTATATTCGTCAATCATGATTCATGGGGAAGCGATTTTTCGCGCCACGAAGGAGACGATGAAATGACGATTGATGCTGCCGTTTTCCGCTTGGCCGGGCTGGTCGTGTTGGCCAGCATTGCATTGGCGCACTGGGTCAACCCCGGATTCCTCTGGCTCACTGCCCTTGCCGGCCTCAGCCTGCTCATCGCTGGTTTTACCGGCATTTGCCCGGCAGCGATGGCCTTCAAAAGGCTGGGTATCCGCTCCGGCAATGTCTTCAAGTAACGCCAACCTGAAATGCGCTGAAAGGAACATCGCATGATGACCGACACCGCACTCCAACAAGCCATTGCTCAGGTTAGGGAAGCTGCCGCCCCGGTCGTCCGCACCTTCTTTGACGTGCCAACCTTCACCGCCACCCATGTGGTCCACGATCCCGCCACGAAGCGCGCGGCGATCATTGATTCCGTTGCGGATTTTGACCAGCCATCAGGCCGCGTCACGCACGCTTCGGCAGACGCAGTCATCGCCTATGTCCGCGCCGAGGGCCTGGGCGTAGACTGGCTGCTTGAAACCCACGCCCACGCCGATCACCTCTCCGATGCGCCCTATCTGCAGGAGCATCTGGGCGGCACCATCGTGATCGGGCGCGATATCCTGACCGTGCAGGGCGTATTCGGCACCATTTTCAACGAACCCGAAAACTTCGCGCGCGATGGGTCGCAATTCGACCGGTTGCTGGGCGATGGCGAGGCTTTTGCGCTAGGCAGCATTCCTGCCGTGGCGCTCCATGTGCCCGGCCATACGCCGGCCTGCATGGCCTATGTCATTGGCGATGCTGTGTTTGTCGGCGATACGCTGTTCATGCCCGATTATGGCACCGCCCGCGCCGATTTCCCCGGCGGCGATGCACGCACGCTGTTCCGTTCGATCCGCCGCCTGATGCAATTGCCCGATGAAACGCGCGTGTTCCTCTGCCACGATTACAAGGCGCCGAACCGCGATACGTTTGTGTGGGAAACCACCATCGGTGCAGAGCGCACCGGCAACGTCCATGTCCACGGCGATGTGTCCGAGGACGATTTCGTGCAGATGCGTGAGGCGCGTGACAAGACTTTGGGCATGCCGCGCCTGATCCTCCCATCGATTCAGGTGAACATCCGCGCCGGGCATTTGCCGGAACCGGAGGGCAACGGAACCCGCTATCTGAAGCTTCCGCTCAACGTTCTCTGAACAGCACCTAGATGCACCTAGCTGCACCTAAGCGCCTCTGAACCACACCGGAAACGCCGCAAATGTACAGCGAAATCCAGTATTTGCTCGGGGCAGCCAGCGGGGTTCTGATCGGCTTCACTTTGGGCCTCGTCGGCGGCGGAGGATCGATCCTCGCGGTGCCTTTGATGGTCTATGTGGTCGGCGTCAAAAGCCCCCACCTCGCCATCGGCACCAGCGCGCTGGCGGTCGCCGCCAATGCACTGGCGGGCCTGTTCAACCACGCGCGTGAGAAGAACGTGAACTGGCGCTGCGGCGGGTCGTTCGCGCTGGCAGGTGTGATGGGTGCGCTGGGTGGATCGACGCTGGGCAAGGCGTTTGACGGCGAAAAACTGTTGTTTCTCTTCGCCTTGCTGATGCTCGTCGTTGCAGTGCTGATGTATCGCGGGCGCGGCGATACCGGGATCGAGGGCGTGCAGTGCAACCGCGAGAACCTGCCCAAGGTCGTGCTGTTCGGCATTGGCACCGGCATCCTTTCAGGCTTCTTCGGCATCGGCGGCGGATTTCTGATCGTTCCCGCCCTCGTCGCCTCCACTGCCATGCCGATCTACCGCGCCATCGGCACCTCGCTGATCGCAGTTGCCGCCTTCGGCCTCACCACCGCCGCCAACTACGCCGCATCGGGGCTGTTGGACTTCCCGCTGGCCGGAGCGTTCATCGCAGGCGGGATTGTCGGCTCGGTGCTCGGCGCGATGGCGGCCAAGCGGTTGGCGGGGGCCAAGGGACTGCTGAACACCGTGTTTGCGACACTGATCGTGGTGGTGGCCGCTTACATGCTCTATCGCAACTGGCTGTCGTTCACCGCATAGACCCGCTGCGCCAGCCAATCGAGGCCGGGGCGGTGGTTGACCAGTATGAGGCCGGTGCCGGTTTCGCGCAGCCACGTGTCGAGCGCCTGCGCCACGCCCATTTCCGTTTGCAGATCAAGGCCTTCGCTCGGCTCATCGAGCACCAGCCAAGGTTTGCCCGCCAGCAGCGCGCGGGCGAGCGAGAGGCGTTTGCGCTGGCCGCCGGACAGGCGCGCGCCATCGGGGCCGAGCCAGGTTTCGAGCATAGCGGGCATCGCGCGCACCGTATCGGCAAGGCAGGCAATTTCAAGCGCGGCCCACATTTCGGCCTCGCTCACCCTCGGTCGTGCCAGCCGGAGATTGTCGGCCACGGTGCCTGCGAGCAGCGGCGCATCTTGCGCCGACATGGCAAAGAGCCCGCGTAACTGATTGATATTCAGACCTTCCACCGGCCTGCCGTCAATCAACGCAACCTGCGATGCATCGCGGCGCAACCCGCACAGCGCTTGCACCAGCCGTGTCTTCCCGCTGCCCGATGGCCCGGAAATCCGCACACGCTCGCCGGGTCTGAGCATAACGGACTGCGCGCCCTCTCCCAACGTGATCGTGGCGGAGACCGGCAGTTTTGCATCATCCACCCCGCGCTCCGGCATTTGCGCGATCTGCGACAGCCGCGCCAGCGCCGCATCCACGCGGGCGCGCTGGAGCAGTGAGTGGCTCACACCGCCCAGCGCTTCAAAAGCGGCAGCCCCGGCAAGCGCAGCCAAGGCCTGCAACGCAACAGGCGCTGCGCTGGTGGCGAGCATCAGCGCTACGGTGCATGACGCGACGGTCAATTGCACCGCCTGAAGCCAACCCTCTGCGCGGACAATGGCGGCGCGCGCCTGATCGACCTTATCGCCTTCCGCGCCGAGCAGCATGCCCACCTTTTCGGCTTGCCCGTAGAGCGCGAGTTCCACGCTGGCGGTGGCGTATTCGGCATAGAGCGCCTTGAGCCGTTCAAGCGCCGCGCCGTGATCCTGCCAAGGCTTGGCAAGCCAGCGTGGTGCGAACGCGCGCGTGGCAAGAACGCTGGTGGCGAGGCCTATTCCCAGAATGACGGCGGCCAGCGGTCCGGCCAGCACCGCCGCCGCCAGCCCGGCCACCGCGCCCGCCGTGGCTGACGTGACCGAAACGCGCCGGATCGCCAGATCTTCCAAGGCTTCGACATCGCTGCCGAGGTGTGCAGCGATGGTGCCGCTGCCCCGGCGAGTCATCTCTGCCATATCGGCGGCAGCGAGGCGGGCGAAGAGGCGCGGGCGCACGTCCGCAAGGCTGTTCAGCGCATCGCGGTGGCTGAGCAGGCGTTCGAAATAGCGCGCCAGCGTGCGCGTGATGGCCAGGCCGCGAATGCCTGCGCTGGGGAGCAGGTAGTTGAAGGCCTGCACCGCCGCCACGCCGCCCGCTCCGGCCAAGGCCGCGCCGGTCAGGAACCAGCCCGACACCGCAAGCAGGCCGACGCCGGACAGCGCGGCTAGTGCGCCTGCCAGCCCGGCAGCGAAGCCTGCCCGGCGACCGGCGAGTTGGGCGATGGGAAGATCTGCGCTCATGCGCAGGGCACCGTGGTTTGCGCCACTTCGATCAGCAAGGGATCGTGCGTGGCGACTATGACCAGGCGAGTCCGGGCGACTTCGCACAGAACGTCGATGACCGTTTGCACCGTCGCTGCATCAAGATCGGCGGTCGGTTCATCCAGCAGCAGGATCGGGCGGCCCGAAAGGATCGCCCGGGCAATGCCGATGCGGCGGCGCTCTCCGCCCGACAGACCCGAGCCGACAGGGTCGATCACCAAATCGCCACCACGCGCATGGAGCAGCGCGTCGAGGCTCAGGCGCTGCGCCAGATCGAACCAATCAGCATCGCCCGCACTACCAAGCAAGATGTTTTCGGCCAGCGTACCGGGCAGCAGCAAAGGGCGTTGGCCGCTCCAGCCGACATGCGGGTTGAGCGCGCCGGGCGCAATTTCATCCCCTGCCGTGAGCAGGCTTCCGGAAGCGACCGGGACCATGCCGACGATGGAGTGGAGCAGCGAGGACTTGCCCGAACCTGTGGGTCCGGTGACGGCGTGAAGCCCGGTTTCCGGCCAAGCTGCGCTGAAGGGGCCGATGGTGGAGCCGTCATCATAGCGCACGAGCAGTTCGTGAAGCGTGAGGCCTTCCGGCGCAATAAGCTGCGGTTGTGCTTGCGCCAGCATCGCTTCGGCCCGCGCCAGCTCAGGCTGCATCGTTGCCATTGCAGCCTCGCCGTGCTGCTTTTCGTGATAAGCGGCGGCCATGCGGCGCATGCCGAGGTAAAATTCCGGCGCGAGCGCCAGGACGAAGAAGGCGCGCGTCAGGTCCAACGTTTCCGGCGCGGGGAACGGCAGGATGCCGAGCAGCGAGAAGCCGCAATAAACCGCCACCAGCGCGACCGAGAGCGCGGCGAAGAATTCCAGCACTGCGCTGGAAACAAAGGCGATGCGCAGCACGCGCAGGGTGCGTGTTGCCACGTCTTGGGCGGCTCTGGCGATCTGGCGGGTGACGCGATCCTCTGCGCCGAAACTGACGATGGTGGGCAGCGTGCGGGCGCGATCGACGAACAGGCCGGTCATGCGTGACAGCGCGAGGTGCTGACGCTCTGCCTCCACGCGCGCTGCGGTGCCCGCAAGGATCATCCCGAAGGCGAACGGGATCAGCGTGGCGAGCATGATCGCAGCGGCAATCCAACTGGCAAGCGCGGCCAGCGCAGCGCAAATCAGGGGAGAAAGCATGGCGGCACTGCGGATCGGCGCGAACTTACCAACATAGCCATCCAGCACTTCGACATCGTCTATAGCGGTGCGCAAGTCCTCACCCGGCAAGCGCCCCCGGCGGTATCCGGTGGGCAACAGGGCAGCGAACAGGCGGGTCCGCAAGGCCTGCTTGGCAGTATTGGCGGCGGCTTGCCCCTTTACCGCCCCGCGCGACTGGGCCAACGCCCGCAGCGGTCCGCTGAACGCGAGAGCAACAAGCGCGAGCATCGCCGCCCAAGCCGACCGCCCCTCCATTCCGCTGCCGAGCCAGAAGGCGAGCGCGGCAGCGAACAATGCCGCACCAGCAACATCTGTTTGCCACCAAACAGCGGCGCGGCGCGCGTGGGGTGATTTCGATTTCAGGAATGCAGAAGCAAGCTGGGTCATTTCAAGACCCGCTTATGGCGCGCCCCTTTGGGTGACTGCAAGTGTATATTACCGTTTTCTGATATTGCTAAGTGTGATAGACGCCGGGCCAAGTCGAGTCGGGCCTGTTCTGGCAATGATCCGGCCTGTCACGAACCGGAGCTTCCTTTATGGATATGGCCGTCGTCGAACTTTCGCGGTTTCAGTTTGCGCTGACCGCGATGTATCACTTTTTGTTTGTGCCGCTGACGCTCGGCCTGTCGTTCATGCTGGTGATCATGGAGAGCGTGTTCGTGATGACAGGCCGCCCGATCTGGCGGCAGATCACGCGGTTCTGGGGCAAGCTCTTCGGCATCAACTTTGTGCTGGGCGTGGCAACAGGCCTGACGATGGAGTTCGAGTTCGGGACCAACTGGTCCTACTATTCGCACTATGTCGGCGACATTTTCGGCGCTCCGCTGGCGATTGAAGGGCTGATGGCCTTCTTCCTTGAAGCCACGATGGTGGGCCTGATGTTCTTCGGCTGGGACCGGCTTTCGCGCGTGGGGCACCTTGCTGTCACGTTCTGCGTGGCGCTGGGCAGCAACCTTTCGGCGCTGTGGATCCTGATTGCCAACGGCTGGATGCAGAACCCGGTGGGGTCGCGCTTCAATCCCGATACGATGCGGATGGAAGTGACCGATTTTACGGCGGTGCTGTTCAATCCGGTGGCGCAGGCCAAGTTCGTCCACACCGTCAGCGCGGGCTATGTCTGTGCAGCGGTGTTCGTGATGGGCGTTTCGGCGTGGTATCTGCTTAAGGGCAAGTGGGTGGGCGTGGCCAAGCGTTCGATGATGGTGGCCTCGGCGTTCGGTCTGGCGTCCAGCCTCTCGGTCGTGGTGCTGGGCGATGAATCCGGCTATGCGCTGACCGACAACCAGAAGATGAAACTCGCCGCGATTGAAGCGATGTGGCACACCGAGCCCGCTCCGGCGGGGCTTTCGATCTTCGGCATTCCCAGTCTTGCGTCCGAGACGACCGCTTATGAAGTGAAGATCCCCTATGTGCTGGGCCTGATCTCCACCCGCAGCCTGACCGGTGAGGTCATGGGCATCAACGATCTGGTCCTGAAGGCGGACGAGCGCATCCGGGCGGGCATTCTGGCCTATGACGCGCTGGAAAAGCTGAAGGCCAACCGCACCGATTTGGCCGCGCGTGAGGCGTTTGAGCGGAACAAGGCGCATCTGGGCTATGCCTTGCTGCTGAAGCGCCACATCGCCGATCCGCGCACGGCCAGCGATGATCAGATCGTGCAGGCGGCACGCGATACGATCCCCAACGTGCCGGTGATGTTCTGGCTGTTCCGCCTGATGGCGGGCATGGGCTTCCTGTTCATCGGCTTCTTCGCGCTGGCGTTCTACTACTCATCCACCTGCCATTTCGAGAAGCGCTGGTTCCTCAAGCTGTCGGTGCTGATGATCCCGCTGCCGTGGGTGGCCATCGAGTTCGGCTGGCTGCTGGCCGAGATCGGACGCCAGCCTTGGGCCGTCGAAGGCGTGCTACCGACGTTCCTTGGCGCTTCTTCGCTGACCGTGGGGCAAGTGTGGGCAACGATTGCCGGGTTCACCGCGCTCTATTCGGTGCTGGCGGTGATAGAGGTGCGGCTGATGCTGTCCTCGATCCGCAAGGGACCGGTGGAGCATGCGCCTGAGCCTGAACAAGACACAGCTTTCGGCGGCGGCTTTGCGCCGATGCCGGCTGAATAAGGAGCGAACGCGATGGGTATTCCGCTCGATTATGAAACCCTGCGGATCATCTGGTGGGCGCTGATGGGCGTGCTGCTGATCGGCTTTGCGCTGACCGATGGCTATGACCTTGGCGTCGCCTCGCTCCTGCCCTTCGTGGCCAAGGGCGATGCCGAACGGCGGCTGGTGATCAATTCGGTGGCCGCGCATTGGGAGGGGCATCAGGTGTGGCTGATCCTGGGTGCCGGGGCGATCTTTGCGGCTTGGCCGTTCGTCTATGCGGTGAGCTTTTCGGGCTTTTACATCGCGATGTTCCTTGTGCTGGCAGCGCTGATCCTGCGGCCAGTGGCGTTCAAGTATCGGTCGAAGCACAACGATCCGGCGTGGCGGAGCCGGTGGGACATGGCGCTGTTCGTGTCCGGCATCGTGCCCGCGCTGGTGTTCGGCGTGGCGGTGGGCAACGTGCTGCTGGGCGTGCCGTTCCGTCTGGATGGCGATTTGCGCAGTTTCTATGAAGGCACGCTGCTGGGCCTGTTCACGCCCTTTGCGCTGCTTGGCGGGCTGCTGTCGGTGGCGATGCTGGTGCTGCACGGCGCGGGATGGCTGGCCATGAAGATCGAGGATGGGCCGGTGCTGGACCGCGCGCGCAAGTTTGGCAGCGTGGCGGCGATGGCGGCGGTGGTGCTGTTTGCACTGGGCGGCCTGATCGTGGCGCAAGGTGGGCTGGGCTTCCGATTGGGGAGCGTGGTGGATACCGCCGGGCCTTCAAACCCGCACTACGCGCAGGCCGTGGCCGCTTCGGGCGCGTGGCTGACCAACTATGGGGCGCAACCGTGGACGCTGTTTGCGCCGGTGCTGGGGCTGGCGGGGCCAGTGCTGGCGCTGGTGGGTATCCGCAGCCGCAACCACCTGCTCAACTTCGGCGGATCATCGCTGGCAACGGTGGGGATCATCGCCACGGTGGGGCTGTCGATGTTCCCGTTCATCCTGCCCAGTTCCATCGATCCGGGATCAAGCCTGACGGTGTGGAACGCGTCATCCAGCCACCTGACGCTGTGGATCATGCTGCTGGTTACGGTGGTGCTGCTGCCGCTGGTGCTGACCTATACCGCATGGGCGATGCGGGTGATGTTCGGGCGGCTGACCATGCGCGAAATCCAGAACAGCCCTGATTTCTACTGAGGATTCAACACGATGTGGTACTTCACCTGGATTCTCGGCCTCGGCCTTGCCGTCTCGTTCGGGATCATCAACGGCATGTGGAACGAATTCCGCATGGACGATGGCGGAGAGGCGGAGGAATAGTCCCCCGCCCCGTCACCGCTTTGTCTGACGCCGTGACGTCAGGCCCAAATATCAGGCAATATCGCTGATCTTCAGCTTCGGCTTGAGTTCGGCCCGCGCCTTCTCTTCGGTCTTCCGGCGCTCGAACACGTCGCGCATATGCTTGCGGTCAGCGTCGGTCAGGATCTTTTCGCTCTCGACGAACTGCTCCTGCTCCTCCTCGCGGATGTGGTGCAGGTATTCGTGCTTCAGATCGGCGAAGCGCTCCATCCACTTCTTCTTGCCCATATCGCGCGCGGTCAGATCATCGAGCATCTTGTCGATGTCCTTGTGCTCGGCCACGGCGTGGCGCGCAAACTCGGTGGTTTCCGGGTTGCGCAACACGGTGGACCACAGCGCCTGTTCCTCGGCAGCGGCGTGGGATTTCAGCTCATAGACCAGTTCCTCGAACAGGGCCTCGCGGTCTGCGCTTTTGCCCTCGGTCACCTCGATCATGGCCAGCAGCGCGCGGTGCCGGTCGTGGTCTTCGATCAGCCGCCCGAAGATGTCGGGCAGCCCGCGCAGGTCAGTCTCAGGGGTTGTCCCGATGCGCGCCGGAACATCGGGCGCGATGGCTTTGGCCTTGGCGATGGCATCAGCTTTCGCCTTTGCCGGGGCTTTTTCCTTGGTCTTGGTTGCCATGTTTGTCACTCCCTCAGGCCAGATCGCGGATCTTCGGCTCGCGCGCAAAGTGGCGCACCGGGCCGACGTTCAGCAGTTCTTCGTTGGGCACCACGCCCGCGTCCTTCTCAACGCCCGCCTTGTCGAGGATCACCTGCGTGCCCTTGCAATGGGCGATGGTCTTGCAATGGCCATAGGCGTCCATGAACCACTGGACCGCAGCGCCCTGCGTGGCCAGCTTTGCCGCAGCATCGGGCATGAGGACCGAAGCCACCGCATCGAACAGCACCGAGGGCGACCCTTCCAGCTTGCCATCGGCCTTGAGCGTGCCGCCCTTGACGGCGATCCCGCCAACTTTTGGCGCAACCAGGAACACGCTGCCGCCAGCCGCTTCGATGCCGGACTTCAGCTTGTCGATAGTCGCCTTGTCCGAACCTTCGGCAAAGAGGATGCCGACCTTGCGGCCTTCGAAGGTCATCTTCGCCTGCTTCTGGATCGAAAGCGCATCAGACGGCTTCATCTTCACCGGTTCACGCGCGGCAGGTGCCTTTTCCGGCAGGTCCATCGCCAGCCCATCGGCCACGCGCTTTGCCAGCGCCTCGTCGACATTGCGCAGGCGAGACAGAACGCGGACGCGCACGTGTTCCAGCGTGACCTTCGACAGCTCAAACACCATTGCCGAGGCAATATGCGCCTGTTCGTTCTCCGTTTGCGACTGGAAGAACAGCGTTGCCTGGCTGTAGTGATCGGCAAACAGATCTGCCCTCACCCGAACCTTCTCGGTCGGGTCGTTACGCTCGCCATTCTCGCGGAACGAGGTGAAGCCGGTGTCCACAGATGCGCGCGGCCCTGCGTCCTCGCCCGCTTCATCCAGCGAGTTCGGTTCGTAGTTGGCACGGCCGGTAGGAACCAGCGTCTGCATCAGACCATCGCGCTGCATGTTGTGGAACGGGCACTTGGGCGCGTTAATCGGGATCTGGTGGAAGTTGGTCGTGCCAAGGCGCGACTTCTGCGTATCGAGATACGAGAACAGGCGTCCCTGCAGCAGCGGATCGTTCGAAAAATCGATGCCCGGCAGCACGTTGGTTGGCAAAAAGGCCACCTGCTCGGTCTCGGCAAAGAAGTTGTCGACATTGCGGTTGAGCGTCATGCGGCCGATGATATCGACTGGCACGTCCTCTTCCGGGATCAGCTTGGTGGCATCCAGCACATCGTAGGGCTGCTTGGCGGCAAATTCCTCGTCGAACACCTGCACGCCCAGATCCCACGCCGGGAAGCTGCCCGCCTCGATGCTTTCAAACAGATCGCGGCGGTGGAAATCCTGATCGGCACCAGCGATCTTCACGGCCTCGTCCCAGATCAGCGATTCCATGCCCAGCACGGGCTTCCAGTGGAACTTGACGAACTTGCCCTCCCCCGCTGCATTGACGAAGCGGAAGGTGTGGACGCCAAAACCTTCCATCATGCGCAGCGTGCGCGGGATGGCGCGGTCGCTCATCGCCCACATGATCATGTGCATGGTTTCGGGCATCAGGCCGACGAAATCCCAGAAGGTATCGTGGGCGCTGCCAGCCTGCGGGTAGCCGCGATCGGCCTCCATCTTCACCGAATGGACAAGGTCGGGAAACTTGATCGCATCCTGAATGAAGAACACCGGGATGTTGTTTCCAACCAGATCCCAGTTGCCTTCGTCGGTATAGAGCTTCACCGCAAACCCGCGCACATCGCGCGGCGTGTCGACCGAACCTGCACCGCCAGCGACGGTGGAAAAGCGCACGAACACCGGACACGTCGTGCCCTTTTTCTGGAACAGCCCGGCCTTGGTCAGTTCAGGGATCGCCTTGGTCACTTCAAACACGCCATGCGCGCCCGATCCACGCGCGTGGACGATGCGTTCAGGGATACGTTCGTGATCGAAGTGGAAAATCTTCTCGCGCAGGATGAAGTCTTCGAGCAGCGTCGGCCCGCGCGCGCCTGCCTTCAGGCTGTTCTGGTTGTCGGAAATGCGATGGCCGAAATTGTCGGTCAGGAAGGCCGAACCATTGTTTCCGCTGGCCGCATTCTGATGCGTCTCTCCGGCATTGCCGGTGGCGGTTTCATAGCTTGCCGCGCCGCTACCCGGCTGATGGTCGGCCAGACCGTTGTCGAGCGCGGGCGAGGAGGCGGAAGTTTCGGGTACGGTCTTGGCCATGAAGAATGTCCTGTCTTGTCGTCCACGCACAGACCGGCGCGAACGGGACATGCATGCCCCGCCCGGCTGGCTTGCCCGGACGTTGAGAATAGTTACTGGTGCGTCGCTCTTCGCGACAGATCAGTATGGCAAATCCCGCTGGCGGGTCTGCTTCTTGCGAAGGTATCGCGAAACCACCCAGCCACCGGCAGCAGCAGCGATCACGCCGCCCGGTCCCATGCGCCGCAGCACTTTGGGGGCAACCGTCGCGATGGCCAGACCGACCAGCGCACCATTACCGTCGCTCATCCCATGCGTCCGCTCGGCAATCTTCTTGCCGACCATTGCCGATATGATCTTGCCTAGCATGTGTCCTCCTATTTGCGCTTTGAACGAGCGCGTGAAGACATGGTTCCCGCCTTTGGGCGCTGGTGCCGCTGCCCTGTATGGGTGGTGATTTTTGATCAAGGGGGCTAGCCTTGGCTGGTATTGGCCCTGGCGCGCCCTTGTGGTGTTATCGATCATGGCCACAAATGGGCGAGGTATTGATCGGAATGAACGGCGCCAACGCATTGGTCGGCACGCTTGCCGACACCGGGATCGAAGTCTGCTTTGCCAATCCGGGCACGTCGGAAATGCACTTTCTGGCCGCGCTGGAAAACCCGCGTATCAAATCTGTGCTGTGCCTGTTCGAGGGCGTGTGTACCGGCGCTGCCGATGGCTGGTATCGGATGCGGGACAAGCCCGCCTGCACGCTGCTGCACCTCGGCCCCGGCCTCGCCAATGGGCTGGCGAACATTCACAATGCGCGGCGCGCCAGTTCGGGCATGGTCAACATCGTGGGCGAACATTCCGCCTCGCACTTGCGCCATGATCCGCCGCTGATGTCCGACATCGAAGGACTGGCCCGCCCGCTCAGCCACTGGGTGCGCCGCGCCGAAAGCGCGCAGAGCATCGCGTGGGACACGGCGACGGCGGTGGCGAAAGCGTCCGAACATCCGGGCCGGATCGCTACGTTGATCCTGCCGGGCGACACGGCGTGGCAGGACGCCAGTGGTTCGGTCACGCCAAGCTTTGCCGCACAACCGCGCAAAGCCCCGGACGCTGCCCGCATAGAAGCCGTGGCGAAAGTCCTGCGCTCGGGTGAGCCGACGCTGATGATCCTTGCCAACAAGGCCGCGCGCACGGCCCCGCTCGAACTTGCCGGAAAGGTGGCGGCGGGGACCGGGTGCAGGTTGGGATCGCAGTTCTTCACCACCCGAATTGAACGGGGCGCGGGCCGCGTGCCCTTGGAACGCATTCCTTATGCCGTCCCCGCTGCGATGGCGTTCCTCAAGGATTTCAAGCACATCATCACCGTGGAAACGCGTGAACCGGTGGCCTTCTTTGCCTATCCTGACCGGCCCAGCCTGATGAAAGCGCCCGATGCCATCGTCCACACGCTGGTGGAACCGGACGAGGACAGCATTCTCGGGCTGGAAATGCTGGTCGATGCGCTTGGCCTTGGCGGCACCGCGCCGCGCCTGCAAGCATCGGCGGAACGGATTGCACCCAGTGGCAAGCTGGACCCGATCAGCATTGCCCATGCGCTGTGCGCAGGCATTCCCGAACACGCCATCGTGGTGGACGAATCCCTCACCAGTGGGCGGGAATCGATGAGCTATACATTGGGCGCGCTGCCGCATGACATGATCAACAACCTTGGCGGTTCAATCGGTTACAGCCCGCCCGTGGCGACCGGCGCAGCGATGGCCTGCCCTGATCGCCGCACCATCTGTCTGGTGGGCGATGGCAGCGCGATGTACACGATCCAGTCACTGTGGACGCAGGCCCGCGAACAGTTGCCGGTGACCACGGTGGTCTTTGCCAACAACAGCTACAATATCCTCAAGGCCGAATATTCCAACATGGGCGCTGGTCCCGCCCCCACAGAACGCGCGCTGACCATGATCGATATTGACCGTCCGACGATAGACTGGCTTGCGATGGGCAATTCGATGGGCGTGCCCGGCGTTCGCGTGGAAACTGCCGAAGACTTGGCCCGCGCGCTGCTGAATGCGAACGGCGAGGCCGGGCCGAGGTTGATCGAAGTGAAGCTCTATTGAGCCGGATTTGCCGTGGCCGCAAACATTCCAATTCGGAATACATTTATCATTCAATAGAACTAGGCGGCATAATCTCTGCATCCTAGAACCCCGGAACAAGCCAAAGCACTCCGGGAGAAGACCATGCGTACCCTGATCCGAGATGTCTCGATCTTTGATGGCGAGACATTGCGCAGCGGAAACAACGCTGTAGTCGTGGCGGGTGACCGGATTGAGGCTATTGCAGACGCCGCTGGTGCGTTTGATGGGCAGGCGTTCGACCGCGTAATCGAAGGCAAGGGCATGACGCTGATGCCCGGCATGGTGGAATCGCATGCGCACCTCACCTGGGGATCCTCGGTCGAAAAAATCTACCACCAGTTCATCCTTCCGGCTGACGAATTGAAAGTGGCGGCGTGGCGCAATGCGCGCGTGCTGCTCGATCACGGCTTCACCAGCGCCTATTCCGCAGGCGCGCTGGGCGATGGCATCGAGGTAGGCCTTGCCCGCGCCATCGCAGCAGGTGGAACGCCGGGACCGCGCCTCATTCCCTCCACGCTGGAACGCAGCCCCGAAGGCGCGGAAGGCGTCGAGACCGGCGATGTGTTCAACGGGCGCGGGCCGGACGCCATCCGCAGTTTCGTGGCCTATTGCAAGGAACAGGGCGTCGGCTCGCTCAAACTTGTCGTCTCGGGCGAAGATGCGCTGAAGCCCGGCTCTGCGGGCGATGTGCTTTATACCGATGAGGAAATGGAAGCCGCCGGGGAAGCTGCGCGCGAAGCTGGCCTGTGGATCGCCACACATGCCTATTATCCCAAGGCCATCGACCTTGCGTTGAAGGCCGGAGCGCGCATCATCTACCACGCATCCTATGCCGATGAGGCCGCCGCCGACGCGATGATCGCGGCCAAGGACACTACGTTCTACGCCCCCTCGCCCGGCGTCTCCATCGCCGCGCTGGAAGCCACTCCGCCGCCGCATATCGACATGAGCCACATGAAGAAAAGCGCTGCCGAACGCATGGCGCTGGAGGCCAAGCTGGTGCCCGCACTGAAGGCGCGCGGAATGCGCATCCTGATCGGCGGGGACTATGGTTTTCCCTTTAATCCCAACGGCCGCAACGCGCGCGACCTGCAGATTTTCGTCGATCATTTCGGCTATTCACCCGCCGAGGCGCTGACCGCCGCGACGGCACTGGGCGGCGAATTGATGGACCTGCAAGTGGGCCGCGTCCGCGAAGGGTGGCTGGCCGATCTGCTGCTGGTGGATGGTGACCCGACTCAGGACGTAAGCATTCTGCAGGACAAGGCGCGGCTGGCGATGATCATGCAGGGCGGCGCGCTCTACAAAGCGCCTGCGGCATGATCGACGTTGCGATCATCGGTTGCGGCCCGGTGGGAGCTATGGCCGCCAACCTGCTGGGAAAGCAGGGTCTTTCGGTCGTCGTTCTGGAAAAGGAGACCGAGCATTACCCCCTGCCCCGCGCGGTTCACCTCGACCATGAAATGATGCGCCTGTTCCAGAGCGCGGGCGTGATCGACCGCCTTTTGCCGGACATGGTGGCGACGGACGGCCATCTGCATGTGGGCGCGGATCATGGCGTGATCCGCTATATGGGCACCGTGGGGAAGCCCAAGCCGTTCGGTTGGTCCAACGATTACTTTTTCTATCAGCCGGAATTCGAAACGCACCTGCGCGATGCCTTTGCCGAGAATGGCGACATAAAGCTGCTGCTTGGGGCCGAATTTTCCTCTCTGGAACAGCATGATAGCCATGTGCGGGTGCGCTATTTCCTGAACGACACCAAGATGCACCTAGAGCGCACAGAGATGCATCTGGACGCGCGCTGGGTGATCGCAACCGACGGTTCACGCAGCCCGGTGCGCAAAGCGTTGAACGTGAAGCTGGACGACCTCGATTTCGAGGAGCCGTGGCTTGTCGTCGATGCCGAAGTGGAAGGCGCGGTGACCTTCCCGCCAATCTCCGGCGTGCCCGCCGACGCCGATCTGCAGCGCCTGTCAGTGATGATGTGCGACCCTACCCGCCCCGCCACTGTGGTGCCCGGAAGGCGCAATCACCGCCGCTGGGAATTCATGCTGCTGCCCGGGGAGGACGATGCGGTGATGATGCAGCCCGACAATGTCGCCGCGCTGGTTGGCGCGTGGATGAAGGACGTGCCGCACAAGATCGTGCGCGCCGCCACCTATCGCTTTCACGGTCTGGTTGCCGAAAAATGGCAAGTGGGACGGGTGTTTCTGGCAGGTGACGCCGCGCATCAGACGCCGCCGTTCTTTGGGCAGGGCATGTGTCATGGACTGCGCGATGTGGCCAACCTTGCGTGGAAAATGGCGGCGATTGTCAACGATGGCGCGGACGAAGCGATCCTTGGCACCTATCAGCCAGAGCGCGATCCGCATGTGCGCGGGGTGATCGGCGCGGCGGTGGCAGCGGGCCGCTATATCTGCGAGCTTGATCCGGCCAAGGCAGCGGCGCGGGATGCCGCGATCCGCGAGCAGGCGGCGCAGAAGGCGGGTGAGACGGCGGCGGATCTGATCCCGGCAATTTCAACGGGATTTGTGGTGCCCGGCACTGCGGCAGCGGGCTTGCGGTTTGTGCAGCCGATCCTGAGCGATGGGCGCAAGCTGGATGACCTGACCGGACAGGGTTGGCGGTTGTTCGTGGCCGAACCGCGCGCCCGCGAAGGCGGGGGCCTCAGCCCGGGCAGCACATTTGTCGCTACCGACTTGCCCGATGGCGGTGCGGTGGCAGCGTGGCTTGATTTGCATGCCGCCGATGCTGTTCTGGTCCGCCCTGACCACTACGTTTTCGGCACGGGCAATGCCGCCGACCTTATTGCCGCGCGCGATATGTTATTGAAAAACAAGCAGGAGATTGCGGCGTGAGCCTTTCCCTTTCCGCCGCACAGACCATTGTTACCGCAGCGCTTGCCGAAGCGCGCGCACGGTCGGCCAAGCCGCTCGCGGTAATCGTGTTGGACGCTGGGGGGCATCCGGTGGCCTTTGCCCGTGAAGATGGGGCGACCATGTTTCGCCATGACATCGCACGGGCAAAGGCGCTGGGCGCCATCGGCATGGGCGACGATACCCGCGTAATTGCGGAACGCGCCAATGGCAATCCAGCGTTCTTTCAAAGCGTTACGGCGGTGGTTGGCGGCAATATCGCCTTTTCGCCAGGCGGCGTGCTGATCCGCGACGCGGGCGCAGTGATCGGCGCAGTGGGGATCAGCGGCGATACCGGCGATTGTGACGAGGAGTGCGCGCTGGCGGGCCTGCGCGCCGCCGGGTTCAATCTGGAGAATGCGAAGTGAAGTTGCGCAGCATCGAACTGGCCCTGCCCGATCCGGCGGGCGCGGCAGCGTGGATGGCGGACGTTTGGGGGCTTTATCCGGCAGATGTGCGCGGCGAAACGCACTATCTGCGCGGCACCGGGCCGTTTCCCTATCTGGTGGCGTTCGAAAAATCGGACGCGGAATTTGTGCGGTCCACCACGTTCGTGTGTTCAGACGACGAGATGGCCGCACTGAAGGTGCGCGTGACGCAGCAGGGTTGGGCAGCACGGCCCGTGACTTCAACCGATCCCGGCGATGGTTCGGGCATTGTGGTGGAACTGCCCGAAGGCACGATCTTGCGCTTTCTGGCGGGCACCAGCGAAGTGGCTCCGATTGAAGGCTTTGCCAAGGCCAGCAAACGCGTGTCCCCGGTGAAGCTGACGCACGTGGTGTTCAACGCCGCCGATGCCGAAATGATGGGCCATGCGGTGGAAGACGTGCTGGATTTCCGCGTGTCTGACCGGACAAAGGGCATGGTTTTCGTGCGCTGCAACGACAGCCACCATTCCACCGCCTTTGCCCGCGCGGGCTTTGCCAGCCTGAACCACGTGGCGTTCGAGATGGACGATCTGGACGCGGTGATGCGCGGCATTGGCTGGATGCGCGACAATGGCTTTGCGCCTGCGTGGGGTCCGGGGCGGCATGGTCCGGGCGACAATGTCTATGCCTATTACATCGCGCCGTTCGGGCCGGTGATCGAGTATTCCACGCCGGTTGAAAAGGTGCCTGCGGATTATGTAACCGGCGTGCCGGACGACTGGACGTGGCCCGAGCAGCGCATCGACCAATGGGGCGTTTCGGACAAGGATTTCGATGGCTTGCGTGTGGCCGAAGAACGGTTCCGTTGCCGCCGCGATTGGGAACCGGCAGCGCTTTGACAATCAACAGGCGAGAATTTGTGGGCGGCGCGGCCGCACTTGCGCTGGCGGGAATGCCGGGGCACGCAAAGCAGATCCTCCGAGGAGACAATAGAATGGCCCGTTACATCAGCTTCCGCCGCCCAGATGGCACCGCCAGCTTTGGCCGCCTTGATGGTGAAACCGTGCAGGATCTGGGCGCACAAGGCGCGCCTGCTTTCCTGAAGGACGTGCTAGGCGACGATCTGGCAGCACTGACCGCCACCGCCAGCTTTGCCCGCACCGATGTGCGCCTGCTGCCGGTGGTGCCGAACCCCGGCAAGATCCTGTGCGTTGGCCTGAACTATGCCACCCACGTGGCCGAAACGGGGCGCGACCAGAAGGAATTTCCGGCGATTTTCACGCGTTGGGCCGACAGCCTGATTGCTGACGGCGAACCGCTGGTACGCCCGCCCGAAACCACCCGCTTCGATTATGAAGGCGAGCTGGCCGTGGTGATCGGAAAGGGTGGCCGCCGCATTCCCCGCGCCAATGCGCTGGATCATGTAGCGGGCTATTCGGTGTTCAACGATGGATCGGTGCGCGATTGGCAGCGCCACAATATCCAGTTCACACCGGGCAAGACCTTCCCCGGCACAGGCGCGTTCGGCCCGGCGATGGTGACGCCCGACGATGTGGCCGACCTTGGCAGCCAGCGGGTGCAGACCCGGCTGAACGGCGAACTGGTGCAGGATCAGCCGATTTCGGACATGATCTGGGATGTGGCCTTCGTGATCGAATATTGTTCGACCTTCGCGCCTTTGTCTCCCGGCGACGTGATCGTGACCGGCACACCCGGCGGTGTGGGCGACAAGCGCCAGCCGCCGCTTTACATGAAGGCAGGCGACGTTTGCGAAGTGTCGGTGGGCGTGATCGGCACGCTGACCAACCCGGTGATCGACGAAGCATGATGTACCGCGCGGGCTGACTGCTTCGACTTCCCCACGCCCGCACACCCTGAGCCTGTCGAAGGGTGTTTGCGGCTGCGCTGTGCCGCATGCTTCGACAAGCTCAGCATGAGCGGGTGGTGGGAGGCGGGCTGTAGGAAGCGGGCTTCTGATGGTGCGCCGCCACTCTATCGGTGGGCGGCGATCAGGTCTGTCATCACGTCGATGAAGGCCTTCGCCATCGGGCTGGGCACGACAGCCTTCAGGCGCTTCCAGCCGAATTTGCGGATGGGACTGTCTGCCAGGGGAACCCATGCGAATTGCGGTTCGTGGCCGATCAGTTCCACGTCAGTCAGCAGGAATAGGCGGTTGCTGGCCAGCGCGATCTGCTTTTGCAGGTAGAGTGAGTTGGTGCGGATCACGTCTGCGGGCCAAGGCAGGCCCCGGCTGAGGAACAGCGCCTCGATCAGCTGGTGAAAGCGGCTGCCACCAGTTGGCAAGACCCACGATTGATCGAGCAAGTCCTGAATGCGCAAGGTTTGGGCGCTTGCCAGAGGGTTGCTCTTCGCCATGCCGACATACATGCGCTCAGTCAGCAGCACGCCTTCGACGATGTTGGGTAATGGTCTGCCTGCGTCGGTGCCGCCGAGATCGGTAACAGGGCCAACCAGCAGCCCGATCTCGCCCTTTTCAAGCGCGGGCTGAAGTTCGGAATCCAGCCCTTCACGAAGGGCGATGCGCAAGGGTCCACTGTCGGCGCAAAGGCGGCCAAACACCGCTGGCATCAGGCCGGGCATGGCGCTGGGCGTGGACCCGACGATCAGGGGGCCGCGCGCTTCCTCTCCCAGCGAGGACAGTTCATCGCGCGCCTGCGTGGCCAGATTGGTCATCGCAATGGCTGTGCGCCCGAGGATGACGCCTGCCGCCGTGGGCACGGCCCCGCGATGGCCGCGTTCCAGGACCTGCGTCTTGGCCACACGTTCGATCAGGGCGATGCTTTTGGAAATGGCGGGTTGAGTGACGCCAAGCGCCTCTGCCGCGCGGTTGAACGAGCCATGTTCGATCACCGCCCGCAAGGCCCGCCAGTGGCGCGTGTCGATGTCCATGATCATTCCCGATGGTTATAGCTTCATCGCCTTGTAGTACTATGCAGCATGAGCGGCAATGGCTACCACCGCAGCGGGAACCAGAGGACACGTGATGAAAAAGTCTGCCGATACTGCCGCCCGCATTGCCGACATGGGGCGTGAACTGGGACCGCAGGTGTTGCAGGCCTTGGGCGCGCTTTATGCCGACGATCAGCGCGCGCTGGCCGATGCGATGCCGGTTTCGGTGCGGGACGTGGCCTATGGTCCGCACGCGCGGCACCGGCTCGATCTGTACAAGCCTCACGGCGAAGCAAGCGCTCCCATTCTGGTGTTCGTACACGGCGGCGGCTTCCTCAAGGGTGACAAGGGCGACAACGGCAGTCTGGCAAACACCAACATGGGCCGCGTTGCCGCGCGGGCCGGTTTTCTTGGTGTGGTGATCAACTATCGCCTTGCGCCCGACCACGTGTGGCCTGCGGGTGCGGAAGACGTTGCTGCGGTTGTTGCTTGGTTGAAGGCGAACGCAGCGGATCACGGCGGCGATCCGGGGCGGGTGATCCTGTGCGGAACTTCGGCGGGGGCGGTCCATGTTTCGGGCTATGTGAAGCATGTGGGATCTGCACAGGCCGAGGCCGATGTGCGGGGGTTGATCCTGCTGTCGGGCCTTTATGGATACACCCCGCCCGATGCACGCGACGCGCTTTATACAGGCGATCCGGCGCTCTATCCGCAACGGTGGACGAAGGATGCTTTGGCGCAAGTGCAGTTGCCGATCATGGCGTGTTGCGCTGAATTCGATCCCGTGCGGTTCCAGACGGAATGGATTGGGCTGATGGATGATCTGCTGAGGCACAATGGCGGCCTGCCTGCAGGCGGGGTGGTGCGCGGGCATAATCATTACAGCATAACCATGCACATCGGCGGTGATGATCGCAGGCTGGAGCAGGAACTGATCGCCTTTGCAGCGCACGCGTGCAGCATGGGGGCGGCAAAGGCATTCGGTCGATAGCGTTGCATCGATAGAATGCGATGGTGGCCGCATGGCGCGTGATGCAAGGGCAAGGCAATTGCATTGCAACATGCGGGGAGAATTATGGCCCAGTGGCTTAAACGCGGCGCGGCTGCGGACGTGAAGGCGCAGGCGGATCGCAAGGTCCGCGACATCGTGGAGGCGTCGCTCGCCGATATCGAAAAGCGGGGCGATGCCGCCGTGCGCGATATGTCGATCAAATTCGATGGCTGGGATCGCGAGGATTACCGGCTGAGCCAGGCCGAGATCGATGCGGCGGTGGACAGTCTGAGCGCGCAGGAGCGCAAGGACATCGAATTCGCACAGGCGCAGGTGCGAAATTTTGCACAGATCCAGCGTGACAGCATAAAGGACGTCGAGGTCGAGACCCTGCCCGGCGTGGTGCTGGGGCACAAGAACCTGCCGATCCAGAACGCGGGCTGCTATGTGCCCGGCGGCAAGTATCCACTGCTGGCATCGGCGCATATGTCCGTCATCACCGCCAAGGTGGCAGGCGTGCCGCGCGTCATCACATGCGCGCCGCCGTTCAAGGGCAAGATCGCGCGCGCCATCGTGGCGGCACAGGCGATGGCCGGGGCCGATGCGATCTATGCGCTGGGCGGCATTCAGGCGGTGGGCGCAATGGCCATCGGCACGGCGAGCATCGATCCGGTGGACATTCTGGTTGGCCCCGGCAACGCCTTTGTGGCCGAAGCCAAGCGCCAGCTGTTTGGCCGCGTGGGTATCGACCTGTTTGCAGGGCCGACCGAAACGCTGATCATCGCTGACGAAATTGGCTGCGATCCAGAAATGGCAGCGACCGACATCCTCGGCCAGGTGGAGCATGGGCCGGACAGCCCCGGCGTGCTGCTGACCAACAGCGAAAAGTTTGCGCGCGCAACGATGGCCGAGATCGAGCGGCTGCTGCTGATCCTGCCCACCGCCGACCATGCGCGCAAGGCGTGGGAGACGTTTGGCGAAGTGATCGTGGCTGACAGCTACGAGGAAATGGTCCGCATCGCCGATGACATCGCCAGCGAGCATGTGCAGGTGATGACGGCCGATCCAGACTACTTCCTCCAGAACATGACCAACTATGGCGCGCTGTTCCTTGGCAGCAGGACCAATGTGTCGTTCGGCGACAAGGTGATCGGCACCAATCACACGCTGCCGACGAAGAAGGCTGCGCGCTATACCGGGGGGCTGTGGGTCGGCAAGTTCCTCAAGACCTGCACATATCAGCGCGTGCTGACCGATGAGGCGTCGGCGCTGATCGGTGAATATTGCAGCCGCCTGTGCGCGCTGGAAGGGTTCGCCGGGCATGGCGAGCAGGCCAATATCCGCGTGCGGCGATATGGCGGGCGCAACGTGGCTTATGCCGGACAGGCAGAGCCGAGCGAACTGACGCGGGCGTGATGGCGCTGCCCCTCACGCCGTCGTTCCGGCTTGACGGCAAGCGCGCGGTGGTGACCGGCGCGGGGCGCGGCATAGGCCTTGCCGCTGCGGCTGCACTGGCCGAGGCGGGCGCGCAGGTCACGCTGGTGGCGCGGTCCTCAGCAGAGATTGACGAGGCGGCCAGCGCGATCGGCAACGGTGCGCAGGCGGCAACGCTCGACGTATCGGACTTTGCCGCCGTGGCCGCATTTTTTGCTGCGCGCGATCCGTTCCACATCCTCGTCAACAATGCCGGGACAAACCGGCCCAAGCCGATGTGGGATGTGAGCGCGGCCGATTACGACGCGGTGCTGGGCCTGAACGTGAAGGCGGCGTTCTTTGCGGCGCAAGCCTGTGTGCGGCGGATGATCGCGGCGGGCACGCAAGGATCATTGATCCACATGGGCAGCCAGATGGGCCACGTTGGCGGGCCGAACCGCAGCCTCTATTGCGCCAGCAAGTGGGCACTGGAGGGCATGAACAAGTCCTTCGCGCTTGATCTTGCGGCCCACGGCATCCGCAGCAACACCATCGCGCCCACGTTCATCGAAACCCCGCTGACCCAGCCGATGTTCGCCGACCCGGCGTTCAAGGCCAGCGTGCTTTCAAAGATCAAGCTGGGCCGCATCGGCAGGGTGGAAGACCTGATGGGCGCGGTGCTGTTCCTGGCTTCCGATGCCTCTGCCCTGATGACCGGAACCAGCCTTGTCGTCGATGGCGGCTGGACCGCAGAATAGGAAATCGTCCCATGTTTGAACCCTTCCCCGGAAACTACGTCTGGAACCTTGGCATCAACCTTGCGCTGATTGCGGGCGGCAATCATGGCGAACTGGATGAAGTGTGCCGCCCGGTGCGCGAAGCTGCGAAAGCCGGGGCCGATGCAGGTTCTGCCGAGTTGTTCGACAGCTGGATTGCCGTGGCCGATCAGGTGGCTCGCAATGCAGAACGGGACGAGGCGGAAGGTTTCCTGCTGTCTGCCGGGGCGAAGTATCTGCGCGCGTCGGGCTATTATCTTGGTGCCGAACGCCTGCAAAGCCGTGATTATGCACCGCGCTGGGCCGCTTATGACAAAGGTCTCGAACTCTACCACAAGGGCAGCGCGCTGAGCGGGATGCACGTCGACAAGGTGGAGATACCCTACGAAGGGTCAAGCTATCCGGCGATCTTCGTGCATGACGGTTCGGGCACGCCGCGCCCTGCGCTGGTATCGGTCAACGGCCTGGATTCCATGAAGGAACAGGTCGATATGGCAGGCCACGGCGCGGTGAACCTTGCACGCGGGATCAACACCCTGTTCGTGGATCAGCCCGGCACCGGCGAGGCGATCCGCAAGCGCGGCCTGCCCGCCGTGTTCGACGCCGAACGCTGGGGCAGCCCGGCGTTTGATTATCTGCTGACCCGGCCGGACGTGATCCATTCGAAGATCGGCATTTTTGGCCTGTCGTTCGGCGGCTATCACGCGCCGCGCATCGCCGCCAACGATCCGCGCTATGCCCTGTGTGCAGTGATGGGCGCAAACCACGTGTGGGGCCAGCGCCAACGCGAGCGCGTGGCCAACGAGGGTGAAAATCCCGTGCCGCATTACTGGGACCACGTGATGTGGGTGTTCGGCATCAACGACCAGCAAGCCTTCCTCAAATATGCCGATCAGATCACGCTGGATGGGCAGGTTGAAAAGATCCGCGTGCCGTTCCTCATCACACATGGCCAGAACGACCGGCAGATCCCCGCATACAACGCGCAAATGTCCTTCGAACAGGCGGTTAACAGCCCCAAACGGCACGTGCGCATATTCACCAAGGCCGATTTCGAAGTAGAGCATTGCGGCGCCGACAACGGCACCGGCATGCGCGATTACATCGCGGATTGGTGCGCACAGACATTTGCCGAGCTGAGCTGATGGCTGATTTCACGTTCCACCACGGCGGTGTTTCGGTGCCTTCGCTGAATGAGGCGATTGAATGGTACGGGCGCGTGCTGGGCTTCGAGGTTGAAAAGCGGTTCTACATCCAAGCCGCGCGCAGCCACACCGCGATGGTGCGCAAGGGGCCTCTGCGGTTCGAGATCTTCGAGGTGGAAGGCGCAGCGCCGCTTCCCGAAGACCGCCGGTCACCTCCTGCGGACTTGCGCACGCACGGCAACAAGCACGTGGCTTTCCGCGTCGCGGACCTTGAAGCGTTTCTGGCCGAGATGGAGATTAAGGGCGCTGACATAGCGTTTGTCGTCCGCGAAAGCTTCGGCAAGGGCTGCTTCGTGCGGGACTGCGCGGGCAATCTGATTGAGTTTGTGGAAGAAGGGGCGGAGTGACAGCAGCAGGGGGCAGTCGGACGGTTTCACCCATCCACCACCCGCTGCGCGGGCGGTCCCCCTCCCCACCTGCGCTTCGCAAAGGCGGGGAGGATTTTGACCTTAGAGCGCGTGTTCGTCCTCTTCGGTGAGGTTGGCCAGATCGCCCGTTATCGGCTGCTTTCCCGGCGTTGCGCGGCGGAACGGGTCGAAGCTTTTGCGATCATGGTCGAATGCCATGTCCCACGGAATGTCGTCACCCCGGAAGATCGCAGGTGCGTTGTGCGACCACAGCAGTGAGCCAAACTTGAAGTCCCACGCGCGCGGCACCCAGTTGTCGTCCACATAGTCTGTATCTGCGTGGTATTCCGCCTCTCCCGCGTGGCCGGGAATTTCGCAGTAGTAGTAAATCGCGCTGGAAATGCGGTGGCGGGAAATGCCGCCGCTGGTGTTCATGGTGGTGTTCTTCCAGCCCTTGTTGTCCATGATGTTCGCGCCGAGCATGACCTCGTCGATATCGTCGCAACCGAACGCGATGTGCATGAACTTGAAGTGGTCTGGTGCAATTGGCAGGTCGCAATTCACCCAGAAGATCGAATGGTGTTCGAACGTGCCGCCTGCGCGGGCAAAGATGCCCGTGCCCTTCGAATGATCGACATAGCGGAAGCCCAAGTGCCGTTCGTAGAATTCGAAGCTGCCGACATAATCGGGGCTGAAAAACACCACGTGGTTGATCGTGCTGGGGATGGCCTTCTTGCGCCAGATGCGGTGCTGATTAAAGCGTGGCCAGCTTGATGGCGTGTTGACCGGGCTGGCTTTGGAAACGACCGGGCGCTTGTCCCACACCCGCAACGCGATGGGCTGACCATCGGGGCACACGCAGTGAACGGTGCCATCGGCATCGCGCGTCACCGGGACTTCGCTGGCAAGGCTGGCGGCGATCTTCCCGAGATTTTCCGCAGTATCAACGCCCCACACGGTTTCCTTCACCCCATCACCGGCAAAAGGATCGGGCGAAGGCAGGCGTGCATCGCCGTGCTGCACGATCACCACTCGGCTGCCCGATTGCAGGCGAAACACGCTTTCGTGTTCGCTGCTGCTCTCCAGCGGCAGGCCAAAATCGGCCCAGAAGCGCGTGTGTTCGGCCAGATCGGCCACGCCGAACAGCACGCTTTCAACACCAAGGATGGCGGGTGTGGCCTCAAGGGGCGCGTTGGAAAGGGGCATGAAATCTCCCGGAATTTTACAAGCCCCCCTCATGCCCGCCGCAGCAAGCTTGCGGAAACCGAAGTTTCCGCTGCCTTGCTATCGATAATTCCGATGGATCAGCTCTTGCGGAAAAGCAGCGTGAGCAGGAAGATCACCGTTCTGAAATCCAGCAGCTTAAGCGCCGCACGCGCTTCTTCGGGCGTCAGCTTTGCCACCATCGGCATCGCGCCGAAGATCTTGCCCCGGATGACCAGCGTATTGCCGTCCGGCTCGATCTTGCGGATCGCCATGAGTTCCTTGTCATTGGCATCGAGGATGCGTGCCACCGGCACCTTGTTTCGCGCGTTGCTCACTGCACGGCCCTCCCGCAGACCTTGTCGTAATCTATGCCCATATCGTCCATCATCTGAATCGCCGTGGCCCGCCCTGCCCCAAACACCCCGCCGCCGGGATGCATGAATGGGCCTACAAGGTAGAGGCCCTCGATCTCGGGCACGCGGAGCGAGCCAAGGTCAGCAGTCGGGCGGTGGCCGGCAGACTGGTAGAAAAACGGCGCGCAGCCGTGGATATCGCCGCGCACAAAGCTGGCCGGGCTGTCACGCTCGTGGTCGATGGGTGATCGGATCAGGCGGCCGGTGATGTTGTCATCGGTAAGGTTGACGAAGAACTTGCGGTACTGGGCCAGCGCCTTGTCAGCGACTTCCTCCTTGCACGCATCCCACGATTGCGGGCCGCCGGGATGGAGGTTGTAGGGCGCAAAGTTCACGCCATAAAACACCCCTGCCCCTTCCGGCGCGCGGGTGGGATCGAAGATGGTGTTGTCACCGCCCGCAATCAGGCGATGGCTCACCTCGCCCCGGCGCAGCTTGTCATATTCCAGCTGCATGTCGCGCACCGAATAGAAGTCCATCAGTTCGGTCATCATCGCGTTGCAATCATTGCCGACCTTCAGCTTCAGCCGCTCTTTCAGCGTCATGTGCGTCAGGTTGATCGAGAAGGTCGATTGCGTCACGCGTTCGGCGCGTTGCAGCACCGGTTCTGGCGTTTCGGACACGAACTTGCGCAACACATGCGGGTGGATTGCACCGATCACGCCATCGCTGGCCATGAAGGTTTCACCGTCGACCAATTCCAGCCCGGTGGCCTTCCCGCCAGAAACGATCACGCGGCGCACTTCGGCATTGCAGCGCACTTCGCCGCCGAAATGCTCGATCGCGCGGACCAGCGCATGGCTGAGTTGGCCGGAGCCGCCCTTGGGCATGGAACAACCGAACGTGTGGATGATCCCCGGCATCACAAACGCGCCCATGCCAGTGCCTAGCTCGTCGGGCATCTGCAGGTTCTCGGTCACCATCCGCACGATATGCAGCTTGAGCATGTCGCTTTCGAAATATTGGTCCACGATGTCGAGCGCGGAGCGCTGCATCAGATCGAGCAGGAAGCGCCCTTCATCGGACTGATCCATCATCGCCACGAACGCGCCCAACGGGAACGGCGGGGCATACATGCCGCTCATCAGCATGGGCAGTGCAGTGGTGCTCATGCCCACGAACTTGCGATAGGCCTCGGCGTCCTTCGCACCGGCCACGCGGGCCAGTTCCTCACACGTCTTATCCAGATCCTTGTAGGACCGGATGACGGTGCCATCCTCCCAGATCGATACATGGACAAGATCGGGATAGATGTATTCCAGCCCGAACCGGGACAGCAAACCCAGTTCGTCCTCGCGCAGCATCGGGTTGCCCTGGATCATGATGTGGACGTTGGAATGCTCGTCATGCCAGAAGCCGGGGTGCAGCAATTCCCGCGTGGAAACGCCGCCGCCGTAGTGGGGCTTGCGTTCCAGCACGAGCACCTTCTTCCCCGCCTTGGCCATGTATGCTGCGGCAACCAGACCGTTGTGGCCCGCACCCATGACGACGATATCGTACTGGCTCATCTCAATGTTCCCCGGAAAAGAAGCTGCGGAAGCCGGAAATGCCCGGCACGTGGCTGGCCCCGCCACCATCGCAGACCAGCACCTGTCCGGTGATGTTGCGTGCCGCATCGCTGGCAAGGAACGCCACCGCTTCGGCAATGTCCTGCGGATCGCCCAACTGATCGCGCAGGGTTTCGTCCTCCACCACCTTGCGCAAGGCGGGTGGGAACGCCTCACGCAGGGCAGGCGTCATCGTCATGCCCGGCGCAACCGCATTGCAGCGCACGCCCTGCTTGCCGTGGCTGGCCGCAATCGAGCGCGTCATCTGGATCACGGCGGCTTTGCTGCTGGAATAGGCGGCCTGGATCATGTGCCCCTGCAGCGCCAGATTGCTGACCGTGTTGACGATGCACCCGCGCGTGCGCACCAGATGCGGCAACGCGGCGCGGCAAGCGATCATCGTGCCGCGTGCATTCACCGCAAAAGTGCGGTCCCACAGCGCCGTGCTCATATGCTCAATATCGCCATCGGCCTGCGCAATGTTTGGCCCGAGCAGTGCAGCATTGTTGTGCAGCACATCGATCCTGCCAAAATGCTGCACGGTCTGGGCGATCAGCGCTTCGATGGACGATTCCTGCTCAAGATCGAGCGCAATCGCCAGACCGCCGGGCAATTGTGCGGCTAGCGCCTGTGCCCGGTCCGCCGCAATATCAGCAATCACCACGCGCGCACCACGCGCCGTCAAAAGGTGTGCGGTGGCTGCCCCGATGCCACCTGCGCCACCGGTCACCACTGCGATCTTGCCGTCCATACGGATTGCATTGCCAGCCACGGCCATCTCCCTCTGTTATTGTCTCGTGCAACGTCATAGGATCGCGGTTGCAATGCGGAAGACGGCACTTTTTTGTGCCGTGATCGGGGGCTAGGCGGGCTTGAAAATCGAGAATTCACAACTCGGGAACAAGATCGCCGTGCTGGCCGATGATATGGAGCGGCACGGCAAGGAGCGTGACGCGCCCGTGCGCGAAGTAATGGGCCTGCTCGGGGATCGCTGGTCCACGCTGATCCTGCTGGTGCTGGCAACCGGTACGTGGCGTCATGCCGAATTGCGCCGCATGCTGGGGCAGTTGTCAGCCGAACAGGCGATCTCGCAGCGCGTGCTGACGCTGAAACTGCGCACACTGGAACGCGATGGCTTTGTTGCGCGCACCGCCAGCGCGGAGGTGCCGCCAAAGGTTAGCTATGAGCTGACACCGCTGGGGAGCGAATTGCAGGGCGAAGCGCGTCGGCTGATCGACTGGATCAACGCGCGCGCCGGTGCAATCCACCATGCGCGCGAAGGTTTTGACCGCAGCGAGGACTGAATGCCGTTCAATGCTGCCGGTCAGTGTTGGGGATGGTTCATCCGGTATTCGACCTCGATTTCGTCCCGGCCGATGGCCTCACCAGAAGCCAGCGAAATGACATTGCTCGCCACCTGCAGCGGTTCTGTCGGAGCGCTGCTCGCCGCCGCATGCAGCCGCTCCACCACCCAGCGCAGGGCGCGATCGTTGTTGTTGGTCAGGTTCCACTGGATCGTCTCACGGATCGGCGGAATGTCGAACGGCACATCGCGCAGCACCAGCGGCATGTTGCGCACAACCTTCTCGGCCATGCGGCGGTGCATCGTGGCAATGCGCTTTGTGCCGACGATCAGGCCGGGCAGCGAAAGGAATGTGGGCGCCACCACATCGATCCGGCGCTGCTGCTTCTGGCGGCGCACGAACCAATCGTCAAACGCGGCCACGCGCGCCTTGCCAAAGCGAGCAGTGACATGGCCAAGGCTGAAATAGAGGTCGCGCGTCATCGGCTCTGTCATCGCCGGGTTGTCGCGGTCGCCCACCACCACGTAATCGTCCTGAAACAGGAGCTGGCTGGGATGATCGGCGGAAATCGCCAGATCGATGGTCAGCAGCAGATCGATATAGCCGCGCTCTATCGCCTCGATCGGGGCATCGTGCATCGGCTGGATTTCAAAGCGCAGGTTGGGCGCTTCGTTCTCCAGATCAACCAGCACACCCGCCAGCAGGACTTCGGTTGAATAGTCCGAGGCCATTATGCGGATGGTGCGCTCCGCCGTGGCGGGATCGAACGGAGGGGCGACGGCCACCGTGGTGCGGATCTGTTCGAGCACGGTGCGCACCGGTTCGATCAGTTCCTCTGCCCGGGCGGTGAGGATCATGTTGCGCCCCTTCACCACCAGCAATTCATCGCCGAAGTATTCCCGCAACCGGCCCAGCGCGCTCGACGTGGCGGATTGCGAAAGGCACAGCCGGTCTGCCGCAAGGCTGACGCTGCGTTCCGTCAGCAGTGCATCGAGCGCAACCAGCAGGTTGAGGTCAAGCCGTCCGAAGCGCATCGCCATCTCCCTCGCCCTTCAATTCGTTGCGCTTTTGATCGCGAGCAGGGCGTTGGCGACGAGTGTAGCAGTGTCTCCGTCATGCGCAAAACCTGCCTGTTCGGCGGCAGGCGTCAGCAAGGGCGGCTGCGCGGCAAAGGCCGCTTCAAGTGCGCCATCCGGGGCATAGCTGACCAGACCGGCCAAAACGCCGCACTGGCTTGCAATCTCGCCCGCAAGATCACCCATCGCGATGCGCAACGCTGGCAGCGTCACGGCGCGGCCCGGTGGCAGAAGCGCACTGTCGAGCGTCAGCGCATGGACAAAGTTCTGCGCGCACTGGCGCACCGATTGCGCCCAGATTGTGCCTGTGGCTGAAACTGGACAGGTAAAGCCCTCACCCGCCATAAGTGCATGGAACATATCGGACATGAACGCCGATTTCATGCCCGATGGACCCTTTGGCCGCGCCAGAATGCCGGGCAGGCGCACGGTTACGCCATCGATCATGCCTCGGTTGGACAGCATGGCCACCGCATGCTCCATCATCGCCTTGTGCCCGCCATAGATCATCTTCGGGCCAAGCGGCGTCGCATCATCAACCAATGGCGGCAGCGGATCGCCGAACACAGCAATGGAACTGGCATAGACCACGCGCACGCCGGGTTTCAGCGCCGATGCCTCAAGCAGCAGGTCGTACATCGCATCAATGTTGATCCGCCGCGATGCAGCAGGGTCTGCCTCTGCCGCACCGCCGGGCACCGTAGCCAGATGGATCAGCGCATCGCACCCACCATCGAGCGCCGCTGCCCGCGCTGCCGGATCGCCCAGATCGCCTGCAATCGCGCGCGCGCCTGCTGCAATGCCGCCCGCTGCTGTATCGATGCCGACAACCTCGTCACCCCGCGCCAGCAACAGCCCGACAATCTCGCGGCCGACAAACCCACCCGCACCGGTAACGACAACGCGCACAGCCCTGATCCTTGCTTTTGCAGGAAAGAACAGGGGCGGCAAACCGGCTGGTCACCGCCCCTGCTTCACCATCAGAAGTTGAAGTCTACCGTCAGCCCGATCACGCGCGATGTGATGCCCGCTGCTGGCCATGCGCGGATGCCGCCATCGGCAGTTCCGGCAAAGTCGCTGGCAAGATAGGCGGTCGGTTCGCGCTCCTTGGTCAGGTTGCGGGCAAAGATCGAAGCGCTCCACTTTCCGTCCGCATCACGCACCCCGATGCCGGTGTTGATCAGTTCGTGCGCCGGATAGCGGTAGGCATCGCTGCCGTATTGGCCCAGCAGCACCTTGCTCTTGTAGACCAGGTTGGCGTTGATGAACGCTTCCAGATTGCCGCCGACCGCTGCCGAATACTCGGTCGAGATTGTGAACTTGTGCTTTGGCGCGTTGATGAACTGCTTGTTCGAAAGCGAAACGCCATCATTGCCGACAAAGCCCGTGGGGAAGCGGACATCGTTGAACTGATAACCGGCGTTCAGCGTCAGGCCCGGCATCAGCGTGCCCAGCGCGTTCAGTTCAAAGCCCTTTGACACCACCTTGTCGATGTTCTGCGTGACCGAGATCAGCGCGCCAGCGGCGTTGAACACGCTCGATTGCGTCTGGAAGTTCGCCACCTTGTTCCAGAACGCATTGCCCGAAAGCTGCACGCGGCCCAGTTGCACCTTCGCGCCGAATTCAATGGCATCGGCCTTTTCAGGCTTCAGCAGGACCACCGGATCAGTGGCGATGGTCGGCACCACCACGGCGGGCGGCTTGTATCCACGGGCGTAGGACAGGAAGATCGTCGAATCCGGGCTTGGCTTGAAGCTTACGCCCACACGCCCCGAAACGTCGTTGTCCTTCAGTTCGACCGTGCGGGTGGCCGTCAGCGTATTCACGCCGACACCCGTGGTATTGCGATAGTTCGAATAGCGCAGACCGCCGAACAGATCGACCTGATCGGACACTGGCACGGTAACATCGGTAAACAGCGCGAAGATGCGATTGTTGGTATCTTCATAGCTGAATGAAAGCGGGACCGCGCAGAAGATGCCGAGGTTCTGGCACACGCTAAAGCCGGTGCGGTTGCCCAGCGTGACATTGCCAAAGGTGTTGCCATTGACGGGCGTCGTTTCCAGATCGAACCGCGAATAGAGCGCGCCGACCAGCACGTTCAGGCCTTCGTTTTGATAATCGAGGCGCAGTTCCTGACTGAACTGCTTGGATTCGCTTTCGATGTTCTCATTGCGGGCGGCAACACCCAAGCGGCGCGAGAAATTGACCGTGTCGGTTTCACGATCAAGCATGCGATAAGCCGTGACCGAGGTGAGCGACAGGTTGTCGTTCAGCTCGAAATCGACCGCGCCCGAAAAGCCCCTTGCGCTGTTGCGCATCGTTGCCTGCGTATCCTCGCAGTAAAACTCGGCCCGTTCGTTGATGACCGGAATCCCGCAACCGGCAGGATCGGTAAACGCGCCATTAGAAAAGACCGAGACGGGAAGCCGTGGCGCCGGTCCCGGACCATCTGGATCGACCAGCGTGCCGCTTGACGGGGCAATGGCGATGGCAAAGAAGTTCCAGCCGTTGATCTTCTGTTCGGTCATTTCAGCCGACAGGTTGATTGTCACGGTCTCTGAAGGTTCAAGCAGCAGCTTGCCGCGCAGGCCGTATTCCTTGGTGCGGTTGTCCAGATCGAGGAAGGTGTTGCGCTGCAGCCCGGCTTCACGCTTGAACTGGCCGGCAACGCGCAATGCTGCCTTCTCGCCCAGCGGCACGTTCACGCCGCCACGGATGGTCAACTCGCTCACTTCCGACCCCGCTGTGCCCTTGTCGGCAGCGTTGATCCCGCCCGAAATCCCAAAGGCATCGGTCGATGGCGCAACGGTGGTGATGTTGATGACGCCTGCCGATGCGCCTTGGCCAAACAGCGTGCCCTGCGGGCCGCGCAGCACTTCAACCTGTGCCAGATCGAACAGCAGCGGAAAGGTCAGATTGCCCTGCGGCACCTGATCGACCACGAACGCCACCGATGGCGAAACGCTGGCGTTGAACACGCCGGTGCCAAGCCCGCGCAGACGTGCGCCGCCGTTGACTTCGCCGCCCGACGTCTGGCTGATTTCCAGCGATGCGGTGGTGCGCTGCAGATCGGTGATCGAATAGACCTGATCGCGCTGCAGCTGTTCCTGCGTGGCAACCGTCACCGGCAGCGGCACGTCGATCAGGTTTTCCTCACGCTTGCGTGCGGTCACGATGATGGCGGCATCACTATCGTCACGAGCCTGGGCCTGATCGGCGGCTTCCACATCTGACGCGAAGGCCTGGCCAATCGCGCCGGAACAGGCGACTGCCACGGCCCCGACCGATGCCATCAGCCGAAGGGTGTTGCGAAACTTCATGATGATCCTCCCCAAATGTTCGCCTGCGATTGCCGGTCGAATAATCCAAACTGTGTTGCCGCCGGGCAAAAGACCCCAGCCCAAACCGCAGCCCGGCCGGGCCGCGATCCCTGCATCTACCTGAACAGCCTCAGTCAAAAGGAAAACACCCATTCTCGCTATGCTTCCATAGCCGGAACCTGTGCATCCTCGTGCGCCACAAGGGCGAAGCCTGCATGTTTCGCCCTACGTCCATTACCCGGCCAACGCCCGCCGTTTGTATGGATGGGTTCCTATCCACCGTTCGGATTTGTGCCCGCAGCGGCTTTCGCTAGTTCATGACACCATGACCGGGGAGAACATCAGCAGCATCGCAACGGCGCTTGTCGTGGGCGGAGGAATTGGCGGCATGGCAACGGCGATCAGCCTTGCCGAGCGCGGGGTGGCGGTCGATCTGATCGATCTCGATGCCGAATGGCGCGTCTATGGCGCAGGCATCACGATCACCGGGCCAACCCTGCGCGCATACCGGCGGCTTGGCCTGCTTGAGGAAATCAAGCAGCAGGGCGCGATCACCAGCAAGACCCGCCTGTTCCGCTATGATGGCACGCACATGCTCGATCTGGATGAACCGGTGATCGAGGAAGGCCTGCCTGCCACAGGCGGGATCATGCGCCCGGTGCTGCATCAGATCATGCAAAAGCGCGTGCGTGAACTGGCCATCCCGGTGCGGCTGGGGCTGACCGTCGATGCGCTTCAGAACATGGATAACCATGTGAACGTCGGCTTCTCAGACGGAACCTGCGGCAGTTACGATCTCGTCGTCGGTGCCGACAGCGTGTTTTCGAAAGTGCGCGATCTGGCCTTTCCGCACATGGGGCAGGCGCAGCCCACCGGGCAGGGCTGCTGGCGCATCTCGATCCGCAAGCCACCGGGGCTGGAAATGGGCGAGTTTTTCCTCGGCCACGCAAATCCCTGCGGCATCACCGCCTGTGCACCTGATATGGTCTATATGTGGATGCTCACCGCGCATGAAGAGCGCGAGAGCTTCATGTCGGACGAGGAACTGTTCGATACACTGAAGCTGCTGCTGGCCGATTTCGGCGGCAATGCTGGCTGGATTCGCGATAACATGACGCGCGGTGACTGGATCAACTACCGCCCGCTTGCCGCTGCCCTGCAACCGGCTGACTGGTTCGATGGGCGGATCGTGCTGCTGGGCGATGCCGTTCACGCCACCACCCCGCACCTCGCATCTGGCGCGGGTATGGCAGTGGAAAGCGGCATCGTGCTGGCCGAAGAACTGGCGCGGTCAAATGATGTGGCCACGGCGCTGCGCGCCTATCAGGATCGCCGCTATAGCCGATGCCGCGATGTGATCGAAACCAGTGTCGCAGTTGGCCAGTTGCAGCTCGATCATGGCGATCCACAGATCCATGCCAAGATGCTCGAAGGCGCGCTCAGCCGCCTCAACGAACCATTCTGACAACGCCTTTCAAAACACAATACGGAGGGCCGAACCCTCCTATGGGATGAGGATACGGCCATGACAAGGCACCACGAACCGGGCTTCATGACGGGTATCGCGCTGCTTTTGCCGATCACGCTGACGACGATGGCGACTGTCTTGCTGGCACCGATCGTGCCGCAACTGATGGCAGAATTTTCGCACGTCCCGCACCATGAATACCTCGTGCCGATGGTACTTACCCTGCCCGCACTTTGCGTGGCCATTCTCTGCCCGTTCGCAGGCATTCTGGGCGACTATTTCGGGCGGCGAAAGCTGCTGCTGGCGTCCTTCATCATCTACGCACTGGTCGGCGTCGCACCGGTTTTGCTGACCGGGCTTACATCGATCCTGATTTCGCGCGTGGGCGTGGGGATTGCCGAAGCGCTGATCTATGTGCTGTCCACCACGATGATCGGCGATTACTTCAAGGGCCAGCAGCGTGACCGGTGGCTTGCCGGGCAGACTGCATTCGCCTCGATGTCGGCCCTGCTGTTCTTCAACGTGGGCGGGATGCTTGGGGAATTCGGCTGGCGTGCGCCGTTCTGGGTATACCTTTCGGCACTGGCGATGTTCGTGCTGGTCTGGCGCTACACGTGGGAGCCTTCGGACGACGCCCATCCTGCCGCCGAAGCGCTGGCCCCGCCGCGCAATCTGGGGTGGCTGGGCTTCCCGTGGAGCCGGATGGCGATGATCGTGGCAATCACGATCTACGGCTCGGTGTTCTTCTACACGATGCAGATTCAGGCGGCGATCGGCCTTACCGAACTCGGGCTGACAAGCGCGGCGCGCATCGGGTTTCTCGCATCGGTCGCCAGCATCGGCGTTCCGCTGGGCACGCTGGTCTATTCACGTATCGGCCGTATTGGCGTGGGCAAGCTGCTGCTGGCCGAATTTGCACTGCTCGCCATCGGGTTCCTGCTGATGGGGCGCAGCGGCACGGTCACCGGCTTCCTTGTCGGCTGCTTCATCAACCAGTTGGGCGCAGGCATGCTGCTGCCAACGCTGCTGGTGTGGTCAATGAGCATCCTGCCGTTCGAATTCCGCAGCCGTGGCACGGGCTTCTGGCAATCGGCGTTCTCGCTGGGCCAGTGGCTCAGCCCGCTGGTCGTCACGTTCCTGGCGCTACGCACTGGCGGGTTGATGAACAGCTTCCAGATGCTGGGCTGGGCCGCCGCCGCAGGGGCTGCGCTCTCGCTGCTGGCCTTGCGCAAAACCGCGCATGGCTGACCGTCTTCCCGGCAAGATTGGCAAGGGATGCGCGTATCTGGTCAAGAACCGTCGGTGATCAACGTCCCACCGTCGACCACAAGATTGTGACCGGTCACAAACCCGCCAGCAGCCGAGGCCAGAAACACGACGGTCCCCGCCACTTCGGCAGGCGTTCCGGGCCGCCGCAACGGGGTCATCGCCATGCGCCGCGCCATGAATGCGGCATCGTCAAGCAGCGGACGCGATAGCTCGGTGGCGATGAAGCCCGGTGAAATCGCGTTCACGCGCACACCCTCCGGCCCCCATTCCACCGCAAGGTTGCGCGCAAGCTGCGCCACGCCAGCCTTGCTCAGCGCATAGGCATTGATCCGCCCGTTGCCGCGCAGCCCGGACAGGCTTGAAACAAGGATCGCCGCCCCTCCGCCGCGCGCTGCGATCAGCGGTAGGGCATGGTTGCACAGCACCACTTGCGCGGTCAGGTTCACCGCCATGACTCGCTCATAATCGCCCATGTCGATCTCTGCGAACGGTCCCGGCTGGCCCGTAATCCCGGCATTGCAGACTACAATGTCCAGCCCGCCGAGCGCGGCTGCCCCGTTGTGGACAAGCGCAGCAATCGCAGCATGATCGGTCACGTCGCAGGCAATGCCGGGCATCCCCAATTTGTCCGCCACCTGCGCAGTGTCCAAGGCATCCTCGCTCGATATGACGACGCGCGCACCCGCCGCAATCAGCGCCTCGGCAATCGCCAAGCCTATCCCACGCGTCGAGCCGGTGACGATCGCGCCCTTCCCTGCAAGGTCGAACGGGCTGCTCATTTGTGTTCGGGCCTATCCTCAGGCAGCGGCTTGCCATCGTGCAGATAGGCCGGAGCTTCGATGAGGATGAAAGCAATGCGGCATGGCTTGTCAGTGATGTTGCGCCACAGGTGATTGGTGCCGCGCTGCACGATGATGCCGCCCTGCCTCACCGCCTTTTTCGCACCGTCTTCCAGTTCAAGCTCGATCTCGCCTTCCAGCACGATGCCGTAGTCGATCGAATTGGTGCGGTGCATCGGGCTTTCCTTGCCCGGCAGCATGTCGACAATCCGGATGACTGAGCCGCCATCAAGCGTCAGTCCTGCATCACGATGACGGCCGTCGGTCTCGTCATTGTTGTCAGCCGGAACCGTCGGCGTAGTCCAGATGAGCAGGAAGGACGCATCGCCAGACGGGATCATCCGCGTGGGGCTGATGTCTTCGCTTTTGAACACGGCGCGACCGCTGGCATCGTGGCCGGTAACAACACGCTGGACCGGCGGCAGGCCGGAATCGGACAGTTCCACTAAAGGTTCCCCTGTTATGCAGCGCAGAAGCGTTGACGCGCCAAGCGACGCCGCTTTCGTGCGCAAAGACTGACAGGCTTTCGTTAGATGGCCTTGAAAGCGAAAATCAAAGGCATTCGGTCGATAGCGTCCTATTGATGGAACGCGGTTCTTGCCGATGGCCAATCGCGATCACCCCGGCCTGCGCCTGCGCCGTATCGGCCACCGTGCCAGCAACAGAATCGTCCCCGTAATACTCATCGTCAAGCCGCCGATGGCAAACGCAAGCAGCCAAGGCGAGTTGAAGTCTTCGTGGTTTTTCCAGTCCATGATGTGCAGGCCCCAGAAGAAATCATACAGCCGCCACGTGCCGTTCCGCACGGCCGCAATCCGCCCGGTGGCCGCCGCGACATAGACCGAGGTTTTGTCCGGATCGGCAAAGGTGATTTTCCACGCGGGCAGAGCGGCGCGGTATTCTGTGCTTTCGGCCCGGATCAGGCCGACGTTCGCCACCGCCGGAACAGGCACCTTCCACGCGGCGGTGGCAATTTTGCGCGCCGTGGCTGCATCCACCATGCCGATGCGTTTGCCGGTCAGCGGATCGAACAGCCACGTTTCATCACGGCTGCTGGCCTCGGCCAGCAACCGCCCATCGACGACGCGCAAGGTCACGGCATGAGCATTTCCCGCAGCAGCTTTCATCAGGCTCGCCGGGTCAATCCGGCCAATCTCGGCGGGGAGGACAGCGTGCGCGTTGCGATCCAGCAGATGCTCGCCCCTCACCTCGCCAATCGGCAGCCACGCCATCAACGCACCGCTGGCAAACCACAGCAGCAACTGGAATCCGATGACAAGTGCCAGCCATTTGTGGGTTCGGCTGGCAAGGCGATGGGTTGCGGCATTCATCTTCACGTGTGAAATCCAGCTTTCAATAAGGAGCAGCAAGTTGCGCGTTTGCGCCCGGATGTTAAGCGCTTTTCAACTCTGCCCGGCTAACGCAATTGCATGACATCGGCTGCCGTTTCCTCAGCGCTAGTGCTTCTGCTGGCTGCGACTTATGTCGGCTATCCACTGGTGCTTTTCCTGCTGCACAGTTTCAAGCCGACGCACCGCGATAGCGCAAGCCTTGCGTTGCCTCACGGCTTTTCCGTCACTGTGCTGATCGCCGCCTACAACGAGCAGGCCAGCATCCTTCACAAGTTGCAGACCGTGCTGACAGCAGCCGACAACAGCCCCTGGCCGGTTGCCGTCATAGTTGGTGATGATGGCTCTACCGATGCCACCGCTGTGCTGGCAGAGAGCGTTGACGATCCGCGCCTGACAGTGGTGCGTTGCCCGCGCGGAGGAAAGGCATCCGTCCTGAATCGGATCATCGAAATCGCGCAGGGCGACATTGTGGTCCTGACGGACGCCGACCCATTGTTCCTGCCCGACACCATTGGTGCGATCATCCGGCCCTTTGCCGATCCTGCCGTTGGTGCGGTCGCCGGGTCGGTTGCAGTCAACCGTGCGAGCGATGGAAAGCGGCGACTGGCACAGTTCGACAGTCTTTTCCGTGTCTATGAATCGTCGCTGCGCAGGGCAGAGAGCCAGTTGATCGGATGCAGCAGCGCTGACGGTGGACTTTTTGCAATTCGGCGCACGCTGTTTCCGGTGGTGCCGGGCGATGTCACCGATGATTTCTATATCAGCACAGCCGCTGTAGCCGCCGGGCAGCGTATCGTGTTTGAACCTGCCGCGCGCGTGGTGGAGGAAAGCATTGCGGGCAGCCGCCGCAACTTCCGGCGCCGCGTGCGTATTACCGTGCGCGGCATGACCGGACTTTGGCGGCGACGGCGGCTGATGAATCCCCTCGTTACCGGCGGTTATGCCATTGGCCTTATCGTTCACAAGCTGTTGCGGCGGCTGGCCCCGCTGTTCCTCGTCGCGCTGTGGCCGCTTTCGCTGATGGCGGCAGTGGAAGCGCAGGGGTTTGCAGTATGGTTCTGGGCGGCCACGTGCAGCGGCCTCAGCCTGCTTGTGCTATGCGGCCTTGCCGGGCTGGCCGAGGGCATTGGCTGGCCGCGCCCGGTGCGCATGCTGCACGGGCTTGCGCTGCACCTTGCCGGGCAGTTGACGGGCGTGTGGCAGTTCGCCACGGGCCGCCGCTATAGCCAGTGGACACCGGCAAAGTGAAGTGGGGATTTGCGCTTATCGGCACTGCTGCCGTGATCGGCTTCGGCCTTATGCTTGCGCCCGGATCGGCCCAGCCCGCAAAGCACGATCAGCACATCACCGATACGTTCGACAATGGCCTGTGCGCCCGATCAGACAACTGCCCTTGGTATATTCAGCAGCGCGTCAATGGCGAGGTTCGTGCCGATCCGGTCCCGGAACGCGGCGGGCTTGCGCTGCATGCGCTGGCGGGTCCGAAGCAGGGCGAGACGGTTGCCAAGGCGGCGCTGGTGGCCCGCATTGCGCCTGCGGGCACGGGCAGCGTGATACGCGTGTCGTTTGACATGATGGTGCCGCATGGCCGCCCCGGCAATTCGCTGCAACTGGTGGATCTGGAATGCGCGGACTGCGGGTGGTCGCACAATCCGGGCGTCCGCCTCTATTTGCGGCATGGAAGGTTGCGGATAGACCGGTCGAAAATTGATGTTGCGCGGGCGTGGATGAACGATGCCGGGCCGCAGATGAGGCACGGCCAGTGGCATCATATCGACTATGAAACGCACGTTTCGGCAGGAGCAGATGGCTGGGCGCGGGCCTTTCTTGACGGGCGCGAAGTCGTTGGCGGCACCGGGCGCACGATGATGGCCAACCGGATGAAGTGGATTGATCGGGTGCAAGTGGGCCTGACCGCCAATTCCAATCCTGAACCGGCTGAACTGTGGATCGACAATGTGGAGATCAATGTAGCTGCACCTGTCGGGAAAGCCCGGTGATGCTGCAGGCCCGCTGGATAGACCCGCACGAGGCGCTCGCTGATGCATCGCGCTGGCAGGCGCTGGCGGCGGGATGTGCCAATGCGAACGTGTTCTTTGAACACTGGGCGGTCGAGGCCTGTCAGGCCCTACCCGAAGGCACTGGCCTGCAGCTGCTGCTTGTTGAACACAGCGATGGTCAATGGGCTGGATTGCTGCCGCTGATGCCGTGGCGCGCGGGAGGGGTGACTATCGGCTGGCAGAACTGGGACCAGCGCGTGCGGGCACTGGGCGATCCGCTGATCGTGAACGGCCACGAGACCGAGGTATGGCAAGCCATGCTGGCGATGCTCGCGCAGGACGGACGGCAGCCGACGTTGCGGCTTTCCACATTGGACGAACAAGGCCCGGTCGGGCGCGCCCTGCTCGATATTCTGGGCGACGGTCGTTGGCCGCACCGGATCAGTCGGAGGCTGGAGCGGGCAGTCCTGAACCGGGGGCCATCCGCGACAGACTATTGCGCCACCAACATCCGCGGCAAGGTGCTCAAGGAATATCGCCGGTTGAAGCGACGACTGGCCGACCGGGGTGACTTGCGCGTAGAGCAGCTTGCCCCAGGAATTGCCGCGACCGGTTGGACCGAACAGTTGCTCGAAATGGAAGCGGCAGGATGGAAGGGCCGCGATGGCGTTGCCGCCGCGTGCGACCCGGTGTTGCAGGCTTGCGTTCATCACTTGCTGGACAATGCGCACCGGCAAGGCCGCCTGGACTTCTGGCGTATGACGCTGGATGGCGCGCCGCTATCGATGCTGGCCTGCCTCGAAAACGGGCAGGGTCAGGCCTTTCAGTACAAGATCAGCTATGACGAGCTTCACGCCGCCAGTTCACCGGGCGTGCTGCTCGAACTGGAATATCTGCAGGCGCTGCTAGACGGGGACCGACTGACCAAGTGCGACAGTTGCGCCCGCCCGGACCATCCGATGATCAACCGGCTATGGGTAGATCGCATGCCGGTCTGCTCGGTGGTGATCGGCCAGCCCACACTGGTCGGTCGCGGCATCGTGGGGCTGACCGCGCTGCTCGACCGGCGCAAGGCCAAATAGCCGACGGAAACCGCAACTGTTCCAGAGATGGCAACGAGCTGAAACATGACCAAGACCACCGCCCTTTTCACAGCGACCGGGCACGATGCTCTCGCTTGCGCCTACCCCGCCCTGCCCTGTGGCCTGAACCACGGGCTTGTGGGCCATCCGCTGTTCACGCGCGCGGCGCTCGAACAACTGGCTGCCAGCCTGCCTGCAACCCATATCGAGCATTCGATTGGAGATGTGCCGGTCAACCAAGACCCGTCGGCCACCCGGGTGGTGCCGATGACGGCAGCGGAAGTGGTGCGGACCATCGACACCAACCGCTGCTGGATGGTGATGAAAAAGGTTGAATACATTCCCGCCTATGCCCGGTTGCTGGAAGAGCTGCTGGCCGACATCGCAGCTGAAGTGACACCCCTGACCGGTCCGATCATCCGACCGGAATCCTTCGTGTTTTTATCTGCACCCGGATCGGTCACGCCGTTTCATTTCGATCCGGAACACAACATCCTGCTGCAGCTTGAAGGTAGCAAGGCGATGAACGTCTATCCGGCGGACAACACCGATCTGGTGCCGCAACTTGCGCATGAAGCATTCCATCGCGGCGCGCACCGAAATCTGGCGCACCGCGACGAGTTTGAAGCGCAGGCTCGGCCCTTTTCGTTGCACCCCGGTGATGCCGTTTACGTCCCGGTCAAAGCTCCGCACTGGGTCCAGAACGGCCCGACCGTGTCGGTTTCGTTCAGCGTCACATGGCGTTCGCAGTTGAGCGACGGCGAGGCGCGGCTTCATCTGGTGAACCACCAGTTACGCAAGCTTGGCCTGCAACCCGCCCTGCCCGGCCAAAACCCGCTGGCCGATCAGGCCAAGGTCAGCGCGCATCGCGGGTTCAAGGCGGTGACGCATGGTATCAAGCGGGCGCTTGGCCGCCAGCCGGACCGTACCGCGTATTAGGCGTTCAGGTCGTAGCAGCCGCCATCATGGCCAGCTGGCGCGATGCATTGGCCGTAAGATCAAACTCCTGCTCCACATGACGTCGCCCGCGCCGGGCCATTTCCAACGCGGCGGCAGGATCGGAGAAGATGCGCAGCAGCGCCTGGCCAAGCGCCGCGCTATCGCGTTGCGGCACCAGCAAGCCGGTTTCACCATCGCGGATCAGTTCCGGAATACCGGAGATGGCCGTGGTGATCGCAGGGCGCTGATAGGCAAGAGCCTCGATCATCACATTGGGAATGCCTTCCTGCCGACCGCTCGGGCCGATCACGCTGGGCGCAACGCAGACACTGGCGGTGCGATAGCTTTCGGCCACCACTTCGAATGGCTGCATACCGCGAAAGTTGACGCGGTCACCCAGCGACGCGGCCTTCGCCTTCAGCGCATCGGCGCTGGGACCGCTACCGATCAGGTCAAGCTGCCAGTTGCCAAGCGGCTCACCAACAGCGGAGAGCGCATCGAGAAGATATTCGACGCCCTTTTTGGGTTCCAGCGCGCCGACATAAAGTATGCGGAACGGGTCGGTTGGGGGCGCGGCGTCAACGGGATCAATGCGTGCCGTGTCGACGCTGGAATGGATGACCTGGATCGAGCGTTCGGCGATTGCAGGCACTGTCCGATGCAGGAAAGCCGCACCAAATTCGCTTACCGTTCGGATACCTCCAGCTTCGGATAGTTTGGCATCAAGCAGGCGCTGCGTGCGAAAAATGTCATGCGCGCGGCAGCTGACTGAATAGGGCAGGCCGCCCATCCGCCGCCCGATCCACGCCGCTGTTGCGGGGTGCCCGGCAAATTCGGCATGGACATGCTCGGCGCCCCATTCCTTTGCATCTGCTGCAATCGCCAGCGCTTTGGGCACAAGCGCCAGAGACTTGGCAGCAATGCGCGGCAGGGGGGCATAGGCTGTCAGAATGCGCCAGACGATGGCCGCCATTGCCAGCGGGCGACGTGCAACGCCTGATGCACAGGCGACAAGGCTTTCCCTGCCCAGTAGCGGAATGGATCGCACCCGCTCGCGCAGAGGTTCGGCAAAGCCGTGCAGGGTCTGGCTGTGTCGCCAGGCCGCAACATGATAAAGGCGCACCTCGTGGCCCAGCTCGATGAACTTCATCAGATCGCGGTAAATGAAGGTCTCGGTCGACTTGGGAAACTCGGTGACGATCACGGCGATCTTCATGGTAAAGTCCTGTTGTGCCGCTCAACCTGTGCCAGCATGCCCGCGCGCAAGCCGAGCGCAAGCAGGAGCCAGAGGTAGCGCAAATCCTTGTGCGGCATGAAAAACGATGCCGCCAGCAAAGCGGCCAGCGCCAGCATTATGGCAATCGCGATGGCGGAAAGCTCGTTGCTGGCGGAACGGGCGGCCTGCAGCAGTTGGCGGAAGACTTCCCGCACCAGCAGTGCAAACAGCGCAAGGCCTACCAGTCCGTATTCCACCGCCGTATCGAGGAACGTATTGTGCAATTCACGCGGTTCCAGAATGCGGCCGGGATACCAGCGAAACTCCGAACCGACATAATAGCTGGGAAAATTGCCCGGGCCGATGCCCCATATCGGTGATCCTGAAAGCAGATCACCGCCGATGCGCAGATAGGTGATGCGGCGAAACAGCGTGCGGTCCTTGGCAAAATCGCCGATAGCCATGAAACGCTCAACCAGTTCGGGCGGGGCAATTGCGATCAGCCCGATCACGGCCGCTATGCCCGCAAGGATCATCAGCGGAAACGCGCGATGGCCACGAAATCGCCATCCAAGCAGAGCAGCAGCCAGCGCCAGCCCGATCAGCGCGCTACGCGCCGACATCAGACCCAGCGCCACGATGCCCAGCGCCGTCGCGCCCAATAGCACCGGCTGCCAGCGCCGCGACGCATAAATGGTCATAACCATTGCCAGCACCGTGCTGACCATCAGCATCTGCGCAGCCGTAGTCGGGTTTTCATCCGATCCGCCCGAGGAGCGGGCCGCGCCTTCGAATTCGGCGGTGGTGGCAGCGATGGATGTGGCAACGAGGCGCGTACCGGTCTTGTATTCGATCAACACGATCACAGCTGCGACCGTTCCCGCCAGCACGATGGAACCTGTGACCAGCGTCAGATGGCGTGGTGAACTGATGGCCAGCATCACGCACAGCGCCGGAAGGATCGAACCGGAAAGCTTGATGATATAGTCGACACCTTCGGACTTGTGTGCGCTCATCGTCCAGCACACGATGATCCATGCCGAAAGGATCGCGATGAGGCGGACGCCGTAGGGCAGCAGGTGCAGACCTTGATCCGGGATGTTGAGGCGAATGGTCAGGAGCCAGATCAAGCTTCCTGCCACGAGCCCTGCAAACAGCATCTCGCCCGCGCTGATGGGCAGGCTGGCGGTAAGTCTGTTGCCCACGGCATCAAGTTGCGTAAGCGCAGCATAAAGCAGCGCCAGCAACAACAGCAGGTGCTGCACCGGCATCGCCATCAGCCGGTCCGGCGCACCATGAGGCATGGTTGCAAAAGGCGCGGTCGACGCCACGATCAGCCTATGAAGAAGTGCGGTTCGCCGCCGATGTCCTGCTTCCAGCGATCACCGGTTGCAGCCAGCCAAGCCGGATCAGCAGCAGCATTTGCGGGAATGCCGATGAAGTAATGCACTGACCCGCCCAGCGCAGCAAGCCGGCCTTGCGGACATTCCTGATCGACAGCTCCGGCATAGACCAGCGTCCCCGGCAACACATTGGCGGGATCGAAGCTGGCGCGCGTAGCATCTGCCACCGTCATGGGCCGCCCTGCCCCCTTCGCCACTTCAAGCGCGCATTGGGTCAGCAGCCGGGCAAATGCGTGTCCACCGACCGACACCGCAACGCAGATGTCGCCGGAGGTCAGCCCTGACCGCACAAACGCATCGCCAAGCGTGGCACTGGCCGCACGACGTTCGCCAAGATTGTACTGCACGCCATCTGCGGGAGATGGGATCAGCCCGGCGATGGCCACTGGTGGCGCAGGCTGCGGCACCGCTGTTGCCGTGTCCATCTGTTCGGCGACGGGTCCGGCGAGCTTGTCGTCATGGGCCAGCGCGTTCGCACCCGATGTCATGGTAGCGCCATAGTGCCGCGAAGGCCCGGAGCCCGGCCCGACCACGGGCAAAACCGCTGCGGACTCTACCGGAGACCTGCCGGGACGCTGGCGGAAGATCGAGATGTTCTCGGGCAAGCCATCCGGCCCATCGTCGGCCATCCTGTGCTTTGCCGCCCCGGCGATGGAACGGTGGTCGACAGCGTCGTCATCGTTCGCATTTGCGCCGTTCAGCGCCGTTGCCAGCGATTGGCCCGGACCAAGGAGCAACAGCGCGATGGCGGCCAGCGCCGCACCGGCAACAAAACCAGCAAGGGTATTGAAAAAGACCTTCGGCGACGAACGCACCAGCGGCGGTGTCGCCTGCTCGATCACCTCGATCTTTGGTGCATTGAACTGGTTTTCGTTGAGATTGAAGCTGACGCGCTGCGCCAGTTCCTCAACTTCTTTGCTGGCAAGAGCGATGCGGTCGTCGATTTCCTTGATCGTCATTTCGCTGCCGCTGACTTTGCCAAACTGCCCGCGCAACGCGCTGATGCGTCCCTGCCGGATCGCAATGCCTTGGCGCAGACCGTCGGCTTTGGGTGCCGCGATGGCCAGCGCCTGCTCCACGGCCTGCTGTGATGTGCTCATGCGTCCGCTCGCCTGCCGCCGAAGCGCTGCAACTTCTGCCTCGGCACTGTCGAGCGCAACGCGGTCGCTGGTGAGGCGGCTTTCCTCGGCCATCAGTTCCTGCATCAGCCCCTGCTTCTGGGTATCGACATCTACGACGCCGCTGCGCTGCTTGAGCAGGCGGGACTGGTTGAGCAGCGTGGCAAGTTCTGCACGCTTGGCCACGAGGTTCTGGCCCAGCGTGGTCGACAATTGCTGCTCGCTGGCCTCAGACTGCGTCTGCGCTCTTGTCACGATGGCTTGGGAAAGCGCGTTGGCCAACCACGCGGCGGCCTGCGGATCGTCCCATGCAACCGATACCTTCATCAGATAAGTGCCTTCGACCATTTCTATGGTCGTGTTCTCAATCAGTGACTGCATCAGATCTTCGCGCAGCGGCACTTTCACCACTTCGCCATAGTTCAAAAAGCTCAGGATCTGCCCCGGCGTGAAGAAACTGGGGGCCGAGGCATTGCGCTCCAAAGTTTCGAGCGAGACGTTGGCACGCTTTGCTTCCCACCCCAGATAGCGCTCGACGACTGGCTCCAACACCGGGCGCGTATAAACGTATTCGCCATAAGTCTGGACCATGACCGCGCCGCCATCAAACGTCTGGCCGCGCACAAACCGGGTGGCAAAGCCAAGTTCGGCGCTGGTCGGCACGATGTTGAGCCGCGCAGCCGCCTCAAAACTCGGGCGCTGCGCCAACACCGCCACGCTGAACAGCCAGGCAACCAGCGTGCAGCCGACAACGAGGCCGCTGACCAGCCGCCAGCGCGACATGATCAGCCGCCAGTAATACAGACCGACGGGCATCAGGGTGACACCAGCGTGACATTGGAACCCAGATTGATGCCGTTGAACCCGATGATCTGGCGGATCTGCCGGGCGCGATCTGCCATGCGCGCAACCTGCGTTGCCGGTATGATGATAACGCTGAACGGCCGCAGTTCGCGCAGCTGCGCGCTGCTGCCATCAAGAACCGCGCGCAGGTCGATCATTTCTGCCTGAAGCTGCCCTTTGACCGGGGTCAGCAGCACCACTTGCGAAAGGTCGGCATCACGCGATGCACCACCGGCACGGGCCAGCGCTTCGAACAGCGAACTGCCATCACGATAGGCAAACGCCCCGGGACGGGCGACTTCGCCCATCACAAAGGTTTCAGGCGGCAATGGCGGGCGCGCGTATTCAAGCACCTGAACCGATACCGCCGGCCGCTCCAGCACAGGGCGATAAAGCGATTGCAAACGCTCCTGCAGTTCGGTCGCGGTCAAGCCGCGCGTCTGCAGTGGCTTTAGCAGCGGTGGACTGATTTCGCCCGACACCAGCACTCGCTGCTCACTGTCGAGCAAAGGCATATAGGGGAAGCGGATGCGCACCAGATCGTTGGGCGAAAAATCACCGGGCCGTTCAAGCAATTGGTTAAGCGTATCGCTCACTTGATCGCCCAGTGCAGCGCGCGGCGCGGCTGCCCCCGGTTGTGGCACAAGCGCAATATTGCTTTGCGGCTGATATTGAGTGGGACTGGCGCAGCCTGCCAACAACAGCGTGGCCAGCGCTGCCGCTGCAAAAGCGCTGCCTGTGAAGGAGCAAAGGTCGTCTGACACGGTTCGATAATCCCCTGAACGTCAGTTTTCCTAGGCCAGGCTCGCTAAATTTATCGTTAACTCAACTTCCGGCAGCAGCCTGTCTCACGCATGTGCAAGACCTTCCAGCAGGCGCTCGAACGCGCGGGTAGAACGCTGGATGCCATATTGCGCGGCCGTGGTCCGGCCCGCAGCCACTGTCCGGTTCAGAAGGCTCGCATCGCCCAGAAGTTGTTCGATGCGCGCGGCAAGAAGCTCCGCTTCGCCGGGGGGCACCAACCAGCCGTTCTCGCCATCGGTGATGAAGCTGTCTGGTCCGCCGCAACGGGTAGCAAGCACTGGCACGCCCTGATGCATCGCCTCGATCAGGACATTTCCAAATCCCTCACGCCGCGATGCCAGGACGAACAGGTCGGCAGCCGCCATAGCACTGCCGGGGTCGGCTACATGGCCGGCCAGCCGCACCTTGTCGCTCAAACCCGCAGCGGCAATCTGGCCTTCAAGACGCGCCTTTTCAGGGCCATCGCCATAAATCGTCAATCGGCAATCGCGGTTGCGCAAAGCGAGTTTGCCAATCGCCGCAATCAGCAGATCGAAGCCCTTTTCCCTGACCAGCCTTCCGGCGCTGACGATCTGCCAAGCCCCTGCCCCGACAGACCCTCGCCGAATGGCAGCGGCTTGTGGTGCATGGTCGTCGATCACCGGGTTGGACAGACACCGGATCGGTAACTCCCGGCCCAGCAGCGTGTTCAGTTCGGCTGCGATCGCGTGTGTAGGCACGGCAACCACTGCAGCCGAAGGATAGAGCAGCCGCATCGCAGACTTGCGCAGCCACGGCCACTTGGCCCCGGCAAGATAGGCAGTCGGCGTCGTGTGCTCTGAAATGATCCGCGCACAATTGCGGGCTGGCGCTGCCATCAGCGCCAGATTCATCGCATTTGTGGCCGAATACGCAACATCGATGCCCAGTGCATCAAGTTGCCTGCCAATATCGAAGCTGCGCCAAAGCGAACGGTTGGCTCCAATGCGCAGTGGCTCGACGTCGGGTGGGAGCAGTTCGAGAAAAGCGCCTTCTACGCGTCCCAGCAAAAGATGCGGCGTAAACCGCGAGCGATCAAGCGCGCCAAGCCAGTTGATAACCACCCGCTCCGCGCCTCCTGGACGCAAATGGGGAAGGAGGAACGCCACCTTGATGCGATGTTCAGGCACGGCCGGTGCGCCGCAAAACCAGTGCAAGGGCTTGGCGGCTAAGGCATTCCTCATCGCGGAACAAGGCCAGTTCCGCAGCGGCATACCCCAGCGCGAAAGTGGCGATTGTCGGGCCAAGCAGCAACAGCCTCAGCCACTGGGTATCAGCCGACGGCATCAGTTGCTGAAGCGCAAAAGCCAGCAGACTTCCAAAACCAGCCGCCGCAAGCGTCTTTGCAAATGCGCGGAACTGGCCCGCCAGTGGATAGTCGGCAAAGCGGCCCTTGGCCACGCGCATGGCCTGCGCAAGATTAAGCGCAGTTGCCAGCGCAGCGCCCCAGGCTATCCCCGCCACGCCCAGCAGCGGGATCAGCGCAAGCAGCGCCCCTGCCCGCAGCGCGATCCCCGTTGCGGCAATACGGATCATGTCTCCGCGAGAATTGCCACGTGCATCGGCAAAGATTGCAGACGTCGTTGCCAGAAGCGGTGTCAGAAACATCGCGGCAGCGCTGTAACCGATGGTGGTCGCGATCGTCGCGGAAAGCCCCTCTGCGCCAAACGCGCCGTAGCCAAACAGCAACCGGACGATGAAGTCGGTGGAAAACGCCATGCTGATCGACACCACTGTCTGGATCGCAAACACGCTGCGCTGACGTTGGGCAAACCCCAGCGCCGCTTCGCGCTGATCGCTTGATTGCATTACCCGAACGAGGTCTGGAAACATCACCGTCGAAACGCTGGACATGACAAGGCCGGGCACTAGCGAGGCAAGGCGCGAGCCATATTCCAACGCCGCAACGCTGCCAGCGGCAAGAGTCGATGCGGCCATGAAATCCATCAGCGTGGTGGCTTGGTTGAACACCACAAACACGACCGCTGCAACAAATCCACCGGCGGCCCCTGCGGTGGCTGCCGATGCTTTTGCACGCGGCTGAACCGCCGCGCCGTCCTGTTCCGGCTTCCGCCCGTCTACGCGATCCGAAGCCCTTTCGGCACGCATGCGGTGGATAAACGGCAAGGATCCGGCAACCATGATGGCCAGCGCCAGAAAGGCCCCTGCCACCAGCACTTCGCCAACTTCGATGATGCCAAGCGGTGGCACAAGGAACAGGAGAACCCCGACCAGCAAGATGCGCTGCGACATGGCCGCAAATTCAACCAGCCCATGCTTCCCACTGGCCTGCCGCATCGCGTTGAGTATCCAGATCAACGTGGTCAGGACAACTAATGGTGCCATGATGCGCACCAGTTGATCCATCAGCAGGTGGCGTTCCCCGGAAAATCCGGGGGCAAATATCGTCACAAACGACGAAGGCCAGATCAGCGCAATGCTGACGATGCACAGGATGATCGCGGCAACCCCGCCCGCCAGCCGATTGCGGAACAGGCCAAGCAGCGAAGCGCTGGAATCCAGCCGCGCCACAAGATGCGGCATCAGCGCCATGTGAACCAGCTTGCCGGTGGCATCGGCAACGCCATTGGTGCTGCGCCGCGCCAGAAAGAAAGCGTCCAACTGCGCAGATGCCCCGAACCGCGAAGCCAGCAAGGTCGACATCGCAAAACTGAACAGCAGATCCACCACGCGGATGGCAAACACCACCGTGGTCGATTTCGCAAATGAGCCTGATTGCCTGCCTCTACCGCTCACGCCACGGCATTCCGTGATTTGCGTTGCGGTCCCAGCGTGCCGCTATAAGCGGACGTGACGGTCCATTGCGTCCCAAGCACGTAAAGGTGCGTCACCTTTTGCCCGCACTCGCGATAGCCGAAATAGTACTGCACCAGATACGACGCGGCATTGGTCAGATCGACGATGCCGAACTGGCGACGTATGCCCAGATCGCGCAAGTGATGTATGGTCTGCCGACACAGCAGCATACCCAGCCTGCTGTTGCGATGGTCGGGATCGAGCAGCCAGCAATAGTGGTACGCTTCGCCCGGCAGCACCCGATAAAATTCATGTGCCTTGCGGTCCCGGTGCGATGTCAACGAGATCCACACGCAGCCATAAGCAATCCCGTCTCGCGCGATGAACAGCGCTTGCTTGCCGTCGTCCAGCATCTGCTCAAAAGCCGGTTGGCGATGGGCCAGCCACTCGCAAAGCTCAGGCAATTGCTGGCCTTTGGCAATGCGCACGCACGTCACACCGGGGGGTAGCGCGCCTTCGCCCACTGCTCCCTGCCATTCAGAACGGAATTCGACCATGACGCTATGCGTGATGCGAAAGATGTGATCCTTCCACACTTTGGCCAGCGTTGCTTTCAAACCTTGGTTGGCAATGCGCGCGCGCATGCGTTGAAACGGCGCGTTCAGGCCCACTGCTGCCTCGTGCGGATCAACTGGTTTCTTACGCTCACAGCGGCGCGGCGGGCGTTGAAGAGCAGTCCGTGCGCCGCGGGCTTGAGCACGATGGAATTGACCGGCACCATGATCCGGCGATGCGGATTGAACGATCGCTTGAATTGCAGCCTGCCGCTGGCGTTCTCGTCAAGCGCAATCTCCAGCGGCAATCCGGCAAGGTCGAACCCGACACAGCCCATCGCGCGCGCAGTCCGCATCGCTTCCCACAACAGCCCATAGGCGCGCGGAACCGGCGCTCCGGGATCGACCGTTGGCATGGACAGCCAGATGGCCTCATCAGTCTGGCGAATGAAACAATGGCCTCCGGTCGGCACGCCATCTGTTTCAGCAATCAGCAGCGCCCCGCCCAAACGTTTCACCAGCCCGGCCTGAGCTACAGCATCTGGCAGGTCGCGACTGGCATAGAGCGGTTTGGCCGCATAAAAACTGTCGAGCAACTGCTGGTAGATGGCAACGTCGCTATCGCTATCGGGATCGGCAAGGCGTACAATCTGCCCCGAAGCCTCGGCTTTGCGCAATTGCCGCCGGGCGCGCTGTTTGAACCCTGCGAGAATATCCGCTTCAGGCTTGTCCAGCCACACGATACCGGTCGACACATGCAACGATTGCTGGCTCAGCGGCAGCGGCACGCCCGCCTCGATCCGGATTGTCTCTGCAGCCATCGCAACATCCCTGCCGCGCACACGCGGGGCCAGCTGGATCGCGCAGCACCCTGCCCCCGCCAGCGTTTCCTTGAGCGCCGCAACCACCGTACCAAGCCTGGCAATATCGTGGACAATCGGGCCGCGAACGATCTTTGCCATCCAGTGGAAGGGTGACATGCGCACCTCGCGGATCACTGCTGTCGCACACAGTGCCCCGTGCTCCTTGTATAGAAAGAACCTGTAGTGCGCGCCGCACTGCCGTTTCTGAATCTCAGCCCACACGCTGGTCTGCTGATACGCAGCATGGGGGCTGGCCATGACAAAATCGTCAAGCATGGCGCGTTGGCCATTGTCCAGTTCGTCCAGGAGAAGCGCTTCTGACGGCATTGCTAAAATCGGTCCCTGAACTGTTCACTGAATCTTTTGAGGTTGCCGTTAGCGGTTAGCAGGCAGCCGTTGATGGACCCTTAAGATGAGCGATGTTTGCAGGCAGGGCCGCCGGAAAGGCAGGGCCGTTATGGTTGAAGCGCCGCTGGCACCGGCCCTCACGGCCCAGTCTGGCTGCGTTCTCGATCGATCACAGTTGTCGCACAGCCAAGACACGCAGCCGCAAGCCGTATGGATGCAGTGCTGGCTCGCTGCCTATGCTCCTGAGGGCGGAGTATGCATTGAAAATGTGCGTCTGGTGCGGCGACGACATGGCCCAGCCGTCATCTCGCAAAGCGTGCTGCACAGCGCCACCAATCTCCAGACGCCGCGCCACAGCGCGCATCTGCCCCCCCTCGTCAGCAGCGCCGACATGAGACTTGCCCTGAAGCGCCATCGCGCGGCAGGCATCATTTTCGAATACCTCCCGCAATCCAATTTGGAAGCGCTGAGGGATACGCGCCAGATCACAGATTTGCGCCATCTGGCGATGCCGCATGCCGCCATCCCCGTCACCGACTGCAGCATTGCCTTCGATCAGTTTGTCGAACAGCGCAGCAAGCGCGAACGCCAACGGACCCGCCGTCTGTTGCGACTGGCAGACGAAGCCGACGGCCCGCTTCGCTTCTCCCTCGTCAGCGGCGGCGATCAAGTCAAAACGCTTGTCGAACAGTGCCTTGCGCTTGAGCAAGCCAGTTGGAAAGGCCGCGAAGGCACCGCGATTCTTGACCGGTCCGATGATGCCCGCTTCTATCGCCAGTTGGCACAAGACCTTGCCGCTGCAGGCCTGCTCCGGCTCGCACTGCTCCATGATCGTCAGGGGCAACTTGTTGCCTTCGAATTCTGCATGCTTTGGGACAGCCGCCTGATCGCACTCAAGACATCATGCAGCGAGCAGCATCTGGATCTTTCGCCCGGCCATGTTCTGGCTCTTTTGCATATCCGTCACTGCTGCGCCGACGACACCGTCAGCCTCTACGATGTAACCGGCAACGGATTGAGCCCTGCCCCCCACCTGCTGCGCTATGCGGATCGGCAGGAACTGCTGTGGCGGGTGATCCTGTTCGCCCCGGGTTGGCGTGGACGGTTGCTGCAACTCATGTGGCAGGCCCGATTGCGCTTACGGAGCGTTAAGCGGTTTGTGGCAAGGCAATGCGCATGAGCCGCAAGACGGAACGAAGACTGCGCCTGCTTCAGGCACTACTTGCTGCAACTACAGCAGTGGCCGCCTGCCGAATCCTGTGGCCGGTCGCCCCGTGGGCGGGCATCCTTCTGGCCGTGATCCTGCTCGGGCTGGCCCACAGCCGGATGATTCTTGGACAGGGCACGGCGATCCTCACATATCATTCGATCAGCGACGACGCCGCGTGGTTGCCGTGGTCGAACGACATCACCGTCAGCCGGGCCAGCTTTGCCGCCCACCTGCAAACGCTAAAGGCAATGGCCGTGCCGGTTCTTGCAACGCGTGATTACGCGGCGATGCGCCAGCGCGGAGAAGAAATTCCGGCACGCGCCGTCGTCCTGCACTTTGACGACGGCTATTTTGATAACTGGTGCAATGCGGTGCCCCTGCTGATCCAGCACGGATTTCCTGCCACGTTCTTTGTCTCGCTGAACTTCGTGGAACCCGGCGATCAGGTGCGCACGCGCGCTGATCGTCCCGGCTACATGTCCTGGGCCGAACTGAGAGAAATCGAGGCAATCCCGGGGCTGGAGGTCGAACCGCATGGAATCGATCACGCACGGATTGCGGTTTCAGGCCCCCCGGTGGCGCGGCTGAATGCACAAAACTGGCGCGATCATCTCTGGCTGCAATGGGCCGCATCGCCGGGTCCGAAACATGATTGGCATGATCGCCCAACAGCTTGGGCTGTGCCAATCGGCAGCGAAGTGCCTCCATCCCGTCTGGCACTCGCGTCGCCGGGATTGTCGGCCAACGGCATGGAAACCGAAGCGGATCTGGCGACACGCATCCGCGCAACGCTCGACGAATGCAACGCAACTTTTGTGCGTGAACTGGGCCGCCAACCGCTCATTTTCTGCTGGCCCGAAAACAAGTGCTCCGCCGCCGGGCGGGCAATAGCCCACCAGATGGGATATGCAGCCACCACCGGCGGCAAAGGGCGCAACGCCACCGCCGAGGCAGACAGCATTCTGTCCCGCGTACACGTGCCGGACCGATCACTTGGATTTTCCAGCCCACGCGCCGAAGGCTTCGCCCTGCGCGCGCTGATCGGGGCGATGCACGGCAATCTCTATTGGTATCCGGTGCTGCTGGCGATGCAACTCACCCGCCGGATCGTCCGGTTAGCCGGACAGATCACGGTCGGCACGCACCAAACCACGCGCCAGCGCAGCGTCGCAATCTCGATGGAGCAGACGACATGAACGATTTTTCGACCCGCTTTCCCACAGCGGGCGATGAGCTGCCAAAGGTTCTGTCTGATGAGGCGGAACTGGCGGCAATTCAGGAAGAAATCGCGCTGTTGGCACCGCCGATCGGGGAACGTCGCACCGACATGCCACGGCGCGTCCGTTTCGAATGCGATATGAACGCAGTGCCCCTGCCCCTTGAAGTCGCCAATCCCACGTATGCATCAACGCTCAAGCGCTGGTTCGATGCCGCAGTTGCGCTGGCCGCCATCGTGGCGTTGCTACCAGTTCTGGCCGGAGTCGCGCTGGCGATCAAAATGTGTGACGGCGGTCCCGTCCTGTTCGTGCAGAACCGCACGGGGTATCTGGGCAAGCGCTTCCGCCTGTTAAAGTTTCGCACAATGGTGGTGAACGCCGAAGAGCTGAAGCAGAACCTGCAGGCGCAGAACATCCACGGCGATTCCTCGCCCGACTTCAAACTGCGTGATGATCCGCGCATCACCCGGATCGGCGGATTCCTGCGCCGCACAAGCCTTGATGAACTGCCCAACCTGTTCAACGTCGTGCGCGGCGAAATGGCGCTTGTGGGTCCGCGGCCAACGTCTTTTGACGCCGGAACCTATTCCATGCGCCATCTCCCGCGCCTTGCTGTCCGGCCGGGCTTGACCGGCCTGTGGCAAACCTCCGGCCGCGCCAACATCGGCTTCGATCAGCGCAGCGATCTCGACATCAGCTATATTCGCCGAATGTCATTCATCTTTGATCTCGCCCTGATCATCCGCACGATCAAAGCTATCCGCAAGGGTGACGGGGCGATGTAGCATCCATGCCCGGGAGGCGGCGTGGCTTGAGCAGCCACGGCCCGTGATCACCGGCCAGCCTTCGCCTCTGGATACGCGAACGCCCGTCAGATCGCCAAGGCGGAGGACAACCACAGGCCTTGCAACTCGCCACAGATTTTTCGCACGCAGGTGAATTCAGCGATTGGCGATGTGCCTGCTGCGGCTGTTCCGTGTGCGGCTGCCCTGCAGGTTTGGCAGAAGTGTCTTGCCGGCCCTTCAGCAAGGACCGGCAAGGCAAGCACTCAAAAGTTGTAGTTCGCGCGAATGCCAAAGTAGCGACGTGAATTGCGCGAAAGCACCTGATTCACTGCGCTTGCCGGACCGCCGACAAGACCGCCGACATTCGAGGCAAAGTTCTTGTCGAACAGGTTGTTGACGAACAAAGTCACACGGTAGGCATCTTCACGCTGACGGATGCCGATGCTGCCGTTCAGCACGCCATAAGCCTTTTCCACGTAAAGCGGGTTCTGCGCGAGGTCGAAGTTGACCTTGCTCTGGTAGCGGTAGTCGACAGTCACGAAAGCATCGAACGGCATCGCGTCCATGAAAATGTCGTACATTGCCGAAGTGTTGAACATCAGCTTCGGCGCGTTTGCCAGCGGTCTGCCCGCAAGGTTCTGGGCCGTGGCCGTGCCGGGGCCTGTGCCGTCAACATCGAAGCAGCCCTGTACAGCCGTCTGGCCGGTGTAGCAGTTGGCGAAGGGATATTCCTTCACCTTGGCATCCAGATAGGTGGCGGCAAAATCGAACGAAAGTGCACGGGTCGGCTTGGTCTGCAGTTCAACTTCAACGCCGCGCGTGCGCAATTTGCCCACATTGTTCAGCTGGAATTGCACAGATTGATCCGGCTGCACCACGGCAGCCTGGGCCTGAAAGTTGTTGTAATCCGTCCAGAACCCCGTGACATTCAACTGCACGCGATTGTCAAAGAAGCGGCTCTTCATGCCGATTTCATAGGCGTGCGACGTTTCTGGTTTGACCGGGTTGGCCGCCCGCGCCGGATTGAAGCCGGACGACACGTCGTAACCCTGCCCCTTGTAGCCCGTGGCGAACGAGGCGTAGACCATCACGCGCTCGGCCACGTCCTGACGCAAGGACACCTTGCCCGTCACGTGGTCATCCGAAGCATTCCCAGTGCAGGTGGCAAGGCAAACGGCGTTGTTGGCAGGCGGCACCGCAACGCCATTCAGGCGCTGGAATGCCACGTCGATCTTCTCATGATTATAGCGGATACCGGCATCAAGGTGGGTCGTTTCGGCAAGGTCATACGTCCCCTGCGCAAAAGCCGCCAATGTCTTGGTCCCGGCATTGGAAACCCACTTTGAGAGCAGTGGGCCGCTTGGCCCGCGATCAAACGAACGGTCCGTCTGGCCATCGGCATAGAATGCACCGAGAATGTACTGGAACGGGCCTGAAGCCGTCGACACAAGACGCAGTTCCTGCGTGAAGAACTTCGTGTCGTAAGGGCTGCTTTGCACAAGACCTGTTGCTGAACCGAAGACCGGGAGGTTGATCTGTTCAACATCGTCGCGGGTATCGAGGCCCCATTTCTGGTAACTGGTAATAGAGATCAGGTCGGCCCCGCCAAGGTCGATGCTGACTCGTCCGCTGACATTGGTCTGCTCGCCTTTGGCAAAACCGTCGTCGTTCTGGTTGACCACGTAGTTGTCTGGCCCGACACGGACACCGGCGAAATTGTTTGCCAGCGAAGCCCCGAAGACCGTGCTGCCGGGCGTGAAGCTGCGCACGGTACGTGGCGTCGAATTGCCCTCGGTTTGCGAATGTTCGGCCGAAAGACTGATCGTCACCTTGTCCGAAAGATCGGCCACCAACTTGCCCCGGATGCCCCAGTTCTTGTCAGCGCCAAGGTAGTTGCCGGTCGCACGGTTCTTCACGTAGCCACGGAAATCACTGTAGAAGCCGTTGAGCCGAAAGCCCACGTTTTCGGCCAGCGGGCCGGAAATGCCAGCTTCGAAACGATATTCTTCATCGGTGGTCGCCGAAGCGGCAATGCGGCCGGTAAGGGTGTCGCTGGGCGCACGGGTCACGATGTTTACCACACCGGCAGAAGCATTCTTGCCAAACAGTGTGCCTTGCGGCCCGCGCAGCACTTCAATGCGCTCGATGTCGGTCAGCGTGGCAAAGGCCTGCCCTTGATTCAGGATCGGCACATCATCGACAACAACCGCGACCGCCGGTTCCACGCCGATGCTGAAGGCAGAAGTGCCAATGCCGCGCAAGTTGATGCTATTGCCGGTGCGCTGCGTGCCCTGCGTGATGGTGAGGCCAGGTGCCACTTGCGACAGGTTCTCGAATTGGGTGATGCCCTTGTTTGCAATCGCTTCGGCAGAAAGCGCGGTAACCGACACCGGAACCTGCTGCAGGTTCTGTTCGCGCTTCTGCGCGGTGACAACGATTTCGTCCAGCGTGCCTTCGGGCACGTCTTGCGCATAGGCAGACTGGGCAATGGCCAGCGCCGACAGGCCAGCAATCAGGCGTGATTTCGTAAACATCAGGAACCTCCCTCTTTTACCGCTTTGGACAGGCCAATTACACAGGACCAGAGGCCATTCAACCGGAAAATTCATCTTACCGAATTTTATTGCCGCACTGATCGGCGTGCCGTTTTGAAGAGCCAAAGCCGTGCCGGGCAGGTTCGATCGTTGGAAAGTGCGGCATTTGGTGCATCAAATAGCTAGGCTAAAGCCCAGTTTTTTAAGCGCTCAGCCAAACATCCGCACTGCCGCCTCGACGCGAGCTTAGTCACCGCAGGCTTGTGGTAAGGCCAAATATTGGCTATTGGACAGCCTCTACACGCAGCGCACGATAACGCAGCGGTCCAATCGAAGATCAGGGGAAGCGGCGTGGGCATTGCAAAGTTGGCGGGCGCGCTCGCCGCATTTTCCGCATCACTTTCGCCAGTCCTTGCTCAGGATCACACCGCGCCCGATCAACTCCGGATTGAAAGCGGGCTGATCGAAGGGACTGTTCTGCCTTCGGGCGTGCAAGCGTATCTTGGCATTCCCTATGCCGCCCCGCCGGTGCGCGACCTGCGCTGGAAAGAGCCGATGCAGCCCGCATCATGGAACGGCGTGCTCCACGCAGCCGCTTTCGCTCCGCAATGCATCCAGCCGCTGCGCAACAGCAATGCCAACCAGTACTCCGGCGCGGAAACCGTATCCGAAGACTGCCTCTACCTGAACGTCTGGACGCGGCCCGATCTCAAAAAGGCGCCCGTCATCGTGTTTATCCACGGCGGCGCATTCTTTGTCGGCTCGGGCAGCACCGGAATCTATGGTGGGGAGGCCGTTGGTCAACAGGGCGCTGTCTTCGTAAACCTCAACTACCGCCTCGGCCCGCTGGGCTTTCTCGCCCTGCCGGAATTGAGCGCTGAATCGCCCAATGGAAGCTCGGGCAACTATGGCTTGCTCGATCAGGTCGCAGCCCTTCGCTGGGTTCAGCGCAATATCGAAAAGTTCGGGGGCGATCCCGGCAACGTCACGATCGTCGGCCAGTCCGCAGGATCAATGTCGGTGTTGGCGCTTCAGGCCAGCCCGCTCGTCAAAGGGCTGTTCCATCGCGCATTCGGCATGAGCGGCGCGATGATCGGCGGCCCCATCCGGATGCCGCCACTCAAACAGGCAGAGCAGGACGGCACCAGACTCGTGGCGGTGTGGAAGGCAAAAGATCTCGCCCAATTGCGGACCATGCCGGCAGACCGCCTCGTCGTGCCGCGCGTGCCGGGTGGCCCCACAACCGGCCCCACGATTGACGGCCATTTGCTGCCCGCGCCGATCGCAGAGCTATTTGCCCGCAAGTCACACAGTGACGTCCCGCTGATCGTGGGATTCACCCGTGACGAGGCCCTTGGCGGCATCGGCGCGGTCAGTGGCGTGGCCGACTATCGCGAAAAGGCCAGGGCGCAGTTTGGCAGCGGAGCGGAGCGGTTTCTGTCGCTTTATTCAGCAAGTACAGACGCGCAGGCCAAAGTGCAGGCCCGAACGGCCGACCGGGACGGGACGGTGGCCGTCAGCATGTTGGATTGGGCAGAGCTCCAACACGCCTATGGCAGCGCGCCGGTCTATTCTTACGAGTTCGCCCGGGCGCATTCCTTTGTGGAAGGCGTGTCGTTCCCGGATCTCGATGCTGCAACGGCGGGGGCGTACCACACATCGGAAGTGCCGTTCTGGCTAGGGACGCTTGACGCATTCAACCGTTATCGCCGCACGCGCGAATGGACCAGTGCGGATCGCGCGATGAGCCAGACGATGGTGCGGGCATTGGTCGAATTCGCGCGCACCGGAAAGCCTGCGCTGCAGGGCATGCTGTGGCCAAGGCTCGCGCCGTCACGACCCCGCCTTGTCGAGTTTGGCGGGTCGGTTACGCAGCAAGCATGGCCGGACAGGAACAGGCTGGAATTCTTCAAGGATCGGTTTTCAGAGCCAGCCCCGGCCGGTCAATGAGCGACGGGCAACGCCACCTGTCTTACCAAATCTTCTTGAATCCACGAACGCATCTTGCAAAGCCGCATGAATTCCTCCACAAATCGGACTTACCAAAATCAGGTGACGCCGGAGAAGCCAGGATGCCTACGTTTTCGTCAGTTCGGCGCAGGAATGTGATGCGTCCGATGCTGTTGGCCGCATCGGCTTTGGCGGTCACTTTCGCCGCAGTTCCGGTCCTTGCGCAGGACACGCGCGCGGTTGTGGAGCTGGATTCCGGCTGGCGTTTCTTCAATGGCGATGTTCCCGAAGCAGTGGCTCCGGATTTCGGTGACCTTGCGTGGGAGGCCGTATCCGTGCCGCATACGTGGAACCGTGTGGGGTACTATCATCACAACCTTGGCGGTGCCAATACGCCCGCCACCGTGAACAAGCGGCAGGGCATCGGCTGGTATCGCCTGCACTTTGCCGCGCCAGCGGGCAGCGCGGGCAAGCGCCAGTGGCTGGAATTCGACGCCGCCAGCCGCACCGCCAAGGTGTGGCTCAACGGGACGTATCTGGGAGAGCACCGTGGCGGTTTCTCACGCTTCCGGCTTGATGCTACATCGGCAATGCGCCCCGGCAACGACAACGTGCTTGTGGTCCGCGTTGACAGCAGCCAACCCAAGGCTGCCGGTGCCACGGCAGACATCCTGCCGCTGACCGGTGACTTCTTTGTGCACGGCGGGCTGTATCGCCCCGTTCGCCTTGTCACCACCGCACTGCTGCATATCGATATGGCCGATTCCGGAGGGCCGGGCGTGCGCGGAACGACCCTATCGGCCAATGCACAGCAGGCAGTTGTAGATGTTGCGGTGAAGGTGGCCAACGATGGCGCGCGTCCAACAAAGGCCATGATCAAGATTGCGCTGGTTGACCGCGAGGGCCGCGAAGCCGCCTCCACCATGATCCCCGCCACATTTGCTGCGGGCAAAGTCGGCAACGTCAGCGCAAAGCTCACCGTGTCGAACCCCCACCTCTGGCACGGTACAACCGACCCTTACCTGTACGATCTGGTGGTCCAGCTTTCCGAGGCCAACGGACAGGTGACTGACGCCTTGCGCCAGCCCTTTGGCGTCCGCACGATGGCATTCGACCCGGCCCAAGGCTTTTTCCTCAACGGCCAGTCCTATCGCCTCAGAGGCGTCGGCTATCACCAGGATCGCGACAGCAAAGGCTGGGCGATTTCACGCAGTGACGTTGCGCAAGACGTCGCCACGATCCGCGAGATGGGTGCCAACTCTATCCGGCTAACGCACTACCAGCATGGGCAGGACATTCACGACCTTGCCGACCGTGCCGGAATCGTGGTGTGGGACGAGATCCCGCTGGTCTCGATGTGGACGCTGGGGGGCAAGCGCGAGGCCGATCCTGCTTTTGTCGCCAATGCCAAATCACAACTGACCGAACTTATCCGCCAGAACCAGAACCACGCAGCATCCGCCATCTGGGGCATCGCCAACGAGGTCGATTTCGGCAATTCCCTCCCGGCCTTCCTTACCGGCGGTGCCGACGGCAAGGACATCAATCCCCTGCCCCTGCTGGACGAATTGCACGCATTGGCGAAGAAGGAAGACCCTTCGCGCCCGACCGCGCTGGCCACCTGCTGCGAGGGACGCCTGTTTGGATCGGACATCGAAATTCCGATCACCGCACCGGCGGCTGACCTTGGCGGCGCAAACCGTTACTTTGGCTGGTATTTCGGGCAGGCGGGCGACCTTGGAGGGCATTTGGACGGACTGCGTGCAAAGCGTCCGGACCAGCCGCTGGCCGTGACCGAATATGGCGCGGGCGGTGCGCTGACGATCCACACTGACAACGTGCTGGGCGCGCCGGTGGATTCACGCGGGGCGGCGCAGCCCGAGGAATACGAAAGCTATATCCACGAAACCGCACTGGCGCAGCTAGATGCGCGGCCCTGGCTCTATGCCACCTGGCTGTGGAATTCGTTCGACTTTGCCACAACCGTCCGCACCGAAGGTGATGCGCAGGACATCAACACCAAGGGCCTTGTCGCCTACGATCACAAGACCCGCAAGGACGCCTACTATTTCTACAAGGCGAACTGGAACCCGGCACCGATGGTCCACATCACGTCGAAGCGCTATGCCGCACGCGCCTATCCGGTGACGGACGTGAAGGTTTACAGCAACACGGCGAGCACCGAACTGCTGGTTAACGGGCGTTCGATGGGCGTCAAAAGCGATTGCCCGCAGAAGATCTGCGTCTGGAACGCCGTGGCGCTGGACGAAGGCGCCAATGCCCTTGTCGCACGGGGCACGCATGCGGGCGGTCAGATCGAAGACACCGCCGCGTGGACACTGGCTCCGCTGACAAAGCGCCACATGGTGATCGACACCGGCACGCTTGTGGCCGGGAAAGGCAACGATCGCGTGCTTGGCTCGGACAACTGGTTCGAGGGCGGCGATGTCGGCTCGCTCGACATACCCGCCAACTATGGCAAACCTTCGGTTCCTGCCGTGATCACCGGAACGCAGGAGCGTGAAGCACTGGCCACGTTTCGTACCGGCAGCTTTGCCTATCGCGTGCCGGTGGCGGATGGCCGCTACCGTGTGACCCTGTGGTTCGCGACGCCTTCGACGCAGAAACCCGGCACATTCGACGTGACGATCGGCAGGAAGGCGGTGCTGCGCAAATTCCAGCCTGCCACACCGGCTGCAGGTGCTGTGGCCGAAGCAAAGACCTTCACGGTCAAGGCCAAGGGCGGTCTTGCGCTGGATTTCACAGCAGGCACCGGCGATGCCCGGGTCTCGATGATCGAGATTGAGCGGCTGCGCTGATCTGCTGACGCAACGGAAACAACACATGCTCAGGAAACTTCCGCTGCGGTGGTGGATCATCGCGCTGATCACGCTTGGCACGATCCTCAACTACCTTGCGCGCTCGACGCTGTCGGTGGCGGCACCCACGCTCAAAGCCGAATTTGCGATGAGCACCGAGCAGTACAGTTGGGTCGTGCTGGCGTTTCAGGCCAGCTACACGGTGATGCAGACGGTTGCCGGCGCGGTGCTTGATGCACTGGGCACGCGGCTAGGCTTCTTCCTGTTTGCGGTTGGCTGGGCATTGAGCAACATGGCCCATGCCTTTGCCACGGGCTGGATGAGCCTTGCGTTTTTCCGCTCGTTGCTTGGCGCAAGCGAGGCTGCGGCAATACCGGCAGGCACCAAGACCGTGGCGCAGTGGTTCCCGCCAAAGGAACGCCCGCTGGCCACCAGCCTGTTCCAGATGGGCACGAGCGTAGGCAACATGATTGCCCCGCCGCTGGTGGCCTTCTGCATCCTTGCATGGAACTGGCAGTCGGCGTTTATCGTGACCGGCGCGCTGAGCCTTGTCTGGGCCGGGATGTGGTGGTGGGGCTATCGCGATCCGGCAGTTCATCCCCGGCTGTCGCAAGCAGAGCGGGACGCCATCGCAGCCATGAACCAGCCCGATGCCACCAAGCCTGCGACCAAAGGCGACGTTCTGCGCAGCCGTTCCTTCTGGGCCATTGCCGTGCCGCGCTTTCTGGCGGAGCCGGCGTGGCAGACTTTCAACTTCTTCATCCCGCTCTATCTGGTGGCGGTGTGGAAGCTGGACCTCAAATCCATTGCGCTGTGGGCGTGGCTTCCGTTCCTTGCTGCCGATTTCGGAAGCCTTGCTGCAGGACTGCTGCCGCCGTGGTTGATGGCCCGAGGCAAATCCTTGCTGTCATCGCGCAAGATCACGATGACGCTGGGTGCAATCTGCATGGTCGGCCCCGCCTGCATCGGCCTTGCCACGACGCCGGGCATGGCGATTGCCCTGTTCTGCATCGGCGGCTTTGCCCACCAGATGCTGAACGGCGCGCTGATCACGCTGTGCGCCGACGTGTTCGACAGCCGTACTGTCGGCACGGCGAGCGGCATGGCGGGCACTTCGGCGTGGATCGGCGGCATGCTGTTTACGCTGCTGATCGGGCAGAGCGCAGACGTGTTTGGCTACAACCCGCTGTTCGTCGCGCTGGCTGCGCTGGATCTGCTGGCTGCGGTGGTGCTGTGGAGCCTGCTGCGCGAACGCAAGGCTTAAACCGTACGTTCGGGAAATGCTTTGCGGCCAGGATCGCGCCTCGGCGGAATCGCGCCGCGATGCATGATGCACCATCCGGCAAGGCGATGACCCGCCATCACCGCATCGGCGACTGATCCACCACCGGCCAGTGCGGCAAGGAAACCGCCATTGAAAGCATCGCCTGCGCCCGATGTGTCCACGGGCCGGAGCACTTCGGGCGGCGGAATGACCGTGCCGTCCGGAAGGTGCGCGCCCAAGGCTCCGAGTTTGACCACCACTTGTCGGCAGCCAAGGCTGGCCCAATGGCTGGCCACTGCGGCACCGGACGTTTCGCCAGAAAGCGCGCTTTCGTCTTCCAGCGTGGGCAAACCGACGGTCGAGGCTGCAATGGCGGCGTCGCGGCACCGCATCGCCTCTGCCCGGTCTGGCCACAAGCGCGGACGATAGTTGCCATCAAAGACAACCATGCCGCCGCGATCGGCCACTGTTCGGGCAAGATTCAATAGCGCAAGGCGGCCAGTTTCGGGCAGGATCGCCAAGGTGATCAGCGAAAAACCGAGAATGTCAGCGCTCGCCGCGCGTTCCAGTGCCGGTTTGATTCCTTCGCACGCGAACATTTCCCGCGCGGCGCTTTCGCCCCGCCAGTAGGTGAAACTGCGTTCGCCACCTTCGTCACAGGTGATCGCATAAAGCCCCGGATTTCGCGCAGGGTCCGACAGCACGAGGCCTGTGTCCAGTCCTTCAGCCGCCCAGCGCGCCTTCAGATCCGCACTGAAGGGATCAGTGCCGAGCGCTGTGAGATAGGCCGTTTCAATCCCCGCACGCGCCAGATGGATCGCGGTGTTCAGCGTATCGCCGCCATAGCCAAGCCGCCAGTTGGATCCATCCTGCGACAGTTCCAACATGGCCTCCCCGACGAATACGGTCCTCGTCATCTCACCAGTTCCACATCGTACCATCTTCCAGCCGGGCAACCGGAAGATAGGCGGGCTTGTAGGGATACTTCGCCGCCAGCGCCTCATCGATGTCAACGCCGTGACCGGGGGTTTCGCCGACGAACAACTCGCCTTTGTCGAACCAGTAGTCGTGCGGGAAAACGGCGTCGGTTTCATCAGTGTGGCGCATGTATTCCTGAATGCCGAAGTTGGGCACCCATGTGTCGAAATGCAGCGCGCAGCCCATCGTTACGGGCGACAGATCAGTCGCGCCGTGGCAGCCGGTGCGGACCTGATACATGCTGGCAAAGTCAGCAATGCGGCGCAGATGCGTCAGCCCGCCTGCTCCCACCACGGTGGCGCGGATATAGTCGATCAGCTGGTTCTGGATCAGATCCTTGGCATCCCAGATCGTGTTGAATATCTCACCCACCGCCAGCGGAGTGACGGTGTGCTGGCGGACCAGTTTGAACGCTTCCTGATTTTCGGCAGGTGTGCAGTCTTCCAGCCAGAACAGCTGATACGGTTCAAGCATCTTGCCAAGGTTGGCTGCTTCCTGCGGCGTGTAGCGGTGATGTCCGTCATGCAGGAGGTGGTGGTCGAAGCCATAGGTCTTGCGCAGTTCTTCGAACAGTTTGGGCACATAATTCAGCGCTTTGCGCGTATCCCAGCCGGTCACCGAAGGAAGCGCGGCATCGGCGGGTTCATAATAGAGCTTCCCGCGCCCGACACCGTAGGCATCCTTCACGCCGGGCACCCCGGTCTGCGCGCGGATCGCCTTGTAGCCCATGTCGATATAGTGGCCGACGGCGTCGACCGTCTCGGCAATGTCCGATCCGTTGGCATGGCCATAGACCATGATCCCGTCTCGGCTGCGCCCGCCAAGCAATTGGTAAAGTGGCATGCCGGCCATCTTGGCCTTGATATCCCACAGTGCCATATCGACCGCCGCAATTGCGCGCATGGTCACCGGCCCGCGCCGCCAATAGGCCCCGCGATACAGGTACTGCCAGACATCCTCGATGCGGCGCGGGTCCATCCCGATCAGGCACGGCACCACATGTTCCTGAAGGTAGGCAACGACCGACAGCTCGCGCCCGTTCAGCGTGGCGTCGCCGATGCCATAGACGCCCTGATCCGTCTCGATTTTGAGCGTCACGAAGTTCCGGCCCGGGCAGGTGACGATGACTCGGGCGGCGGTGATTTTCATGGAACAGGAACTCGCGCTGACTTTGACGATGTGGTAAGACCGATTGACGCGCGGATTTCGGTCTGTCAAGTTCCGAGAATTGGTATTACCAGAAAGTTTCCCGAATGGCTCTTGCAGCAACCAAATCGAACGATCGGCTTTATCAGGATCTTGCGCGTTCGCTGCTCGTAGAACTTTCCAGCGGGCGCTATCCGGTTGGTTCGCGCCTTCCGGCCGAACGCGACCTTGCGGTCCGCTATGAAGTGAGCCGCCCGACAGTGCGCGAGGCAATCATCGCGCTTGAAGTGCAAGGGCTGGTCGAAGTGCGCATCGGCTCGGGTGCATACGTCAGGCGCCTGCCGGGTGAAGAAGATCGCCCGGGCTTCAACGTCACCGCATTTGAGTTGACCGAGGCGCGCCTGCTGTTTGAGGGTGAGGCTGCTGCACTGGCGGCAACGCAGGTCACCGATGCTGATGTTGCCGAAATCGAACTGCTGGTGCCGCGCATTGCCGAGGAAAATCAGGATCCCAACGGTACGGAAAGCGCCGACCGGGAATTCCATCTGGCGATCGCACGCGCGACGCGCAACGTGGCCGTGTTCAATGCCATCGAACGCCTGTGGGACTTGCGCGCTTCATCGCCCGAAGCGGCTCTCCTGCACGAAAAGGCGCGGCATGCGAATGTCAAACCTGTGGTCGAGGAACATTCCGCAGTGGTTGAAGCGCTGCGCGCGCGCGATCCCAATGCGGCCCGCGCGGCAATGCGCGCGCACTTGTCCGCCGTACTTGAAGGGCTGCTTTTTGCCACCGAAGAACGTGCGCTGGCCGAAGCGCGCAAAGCGACGCAGGCCCGCCGTGACCGCTATGCCCGCGCCACGGCCTGAAATGTTTCGCTACCCGAAAGACTGACTAATGCCCCGCAATCTGGACTTACACCCCGACCGCCTGTTGCCGGTCGAACCCTCGGTGCGTGCGTTGGCGCGGGAGCTTTATGCCAGCGTCAGGGACCTGCCGATCATCAGCCCGCACGGCCACACCGATCCGCGCTGGTTTGCGGGTAACGAGACGTTCGGCAACGCCACGGACCTGTTGCTGGTGCCCGATCACTACGTCTTCCGCATGCTCTATTCGCAGGGCGTGGCGATGGAAGACCTGGGCGTGCGCAACAAGACCGTCGATCCGCGCGCGGCGTGGCGGCTGTTTGCGCAAGCGTACTGGCTGTTCCGGGGCACGCCTTCGCGCATGTGGCTCGATTGGGTGTTCGCCGAAGCGTTCGGCATGGGCGTGCAGCTTTGCGCAGAAACTTCAGATCTTTACTTCGACACGATCACCGAGATGCTGGCCACGGATTCATTCCGCCCCCGCGCGCTGTTTGATCGCTACAACCTTGAAGTGCTGGCCACCACAGAAAGCCCCATCGACACGTTGGAACACCACGTTGCCATTCGTCAGTCGGGCTGGAAAGGCCGCGTCATCACCGCCTATCGCCCCGATCCGGTGGTGGACCCGGACTTCGAAGGCTTCCGCGCGAACCTCGATTCGCTGACCGAACTGACCGGCGAGGATTGCCTCACGTGGCGCGGATACCTCGCCGCCCACCGCACCCGCCGCGCTTTCTTCAAAAGCATGGGCGCGACCAGCACCGACCACGGCCACCCCACCGCCGCCACCGCCAACCTCTCGCCTGCTGAAGCCGAGGCGCTGTTTGGCCGCGTCATCGCGGGCGGTTGCTCAGCCGCCGACGCAGAACTGTTCCGCGCCCAGATGCTGACCGAGATGGCGGGCATGAGCATCGACGATGGCCTCGTCATGCAGATCCACCCCGGCAGCTTCCGCAACCACAACGCCGCCGTCTTCGAACGCTTTGGCCGAGACAAAGGCGCGGACATCCCCACCCGCACCGATTTTGTCCACGCGCTCAAGCCGCTGCTCGACCGTTTCGGCAACGACCGCAACCTCTCGATCATCCTCTTCACGCTGGACGAGAGCGCCTACGCCCGCGAACTCGCGCCGCTCGCGGGCCACTATCCCTGCCTCAAGCTCGGCCCGGCATGGTGGTTCCATGACAGCCCCGAGGGCATGAAGCGCTTCCGCCACATGACCACCGAAACGGCGGGCTTCTACAACACCGTCGGCTTCAACGACGATACCCGCGCCTTCCTGTCGATCCCCGCGCGCCACGACGTGGCCCGCCGCATCGACTGCGGCTTCCTTGCCGAACTGGTGATGGAACACCGCATCGAGGACTGGGAAGCCGCTGAACTGGCGCAAGACCTGTCCTACAACCTTGCCAAGAAGGCCTACAAGCTGTGAGGCTTTCGCCCGAAACGCTGGCCAGCTTGCCCGCCGAAGTCGCCCGCCCGCTCTATGATCGTGACGCCCAAGCCGTGGGCATCGTCCACTTCGGCATCGGCGCGTTCCACCGCGCACATCAGGCGTGGTACACCGATGCTGCCATGAATACGGGCGACCGGGACTGGATGATCACCGGCGTCTCGCTCCGCTCCCCCGGCGTGGCGCGACAGATGAACCCGCAGGGCGGACTCTACACCGTGGCCGAGCAATCGGGTGACGTCCCTGCCCTGCGCATCGTCGGTTCAGTCCGCAATGTGCTCGTCGCCAGCGAGGAGCCGGACGCCGTCATCGCCGCCGTAGCCGCACCTGCCACGCACATCGTCAGCCTCACCGTCACCGAAAAGGGATATTGCCGCACCGCCAGCGGCGATCTCGATTTCGAACAGGCGCATTCGCTCAGCTTCTACTACTTTGTCACGCAAGCCCTGCTCCGCCGCCGCAACGCGGGCCTACCCGGCGTGACACTGCTGCCCTGCGACAACTTGGCCGACAACGGCGCAAAGCTTGAGCGCCTGATGCTGCAATACCTCGCCCGCCACGAACCCGATCTGGTGGCATGGTTCGAGGCCCACTGCACCTGCCCATCCACCATGATCGACCGCATCGTGCCCGCCACCACCGACGAGGACCGCGCAGGCATCGCCCAAGCCCTCGGCGGCCTGCAGGATGACGCCTGCGTCGTCACCGAACCGTTCAGCCAGTGGGTGATCGAGGACAAGTTCGCAGGCCCCCGCCCCAAATGGGAAGCGGTCGGCGCGCAACTGGTTGCAGACGTCGCTCCATATGAAACCGCCAAGCTGCGCATGCTCAACGGCGCGCACTCGGCGCTGGCCTATTGCGGCCTCAAGGCGGGCCACACATACGTTCACGAAGCCGTGGCCGATCCCGCCCTGCACCATCTGGCCGAAACTCTGATGCGCCAAGAAGCCGCGCCCACCATCACGCCCGCGCCCAACCAGAACCTCGCCGCCTATGCCGACGCGCTGATCGCCCGCTTCGCCAACCCCGCGCTGAACCATCGCCTCATCCAGATCGCAATGGACGGCAGCCAGAAAATCCCCCAGCGCTGGCTCGAAACCCTCGCCGAAAATGCAGCCCAAGGCCGCACATGCCCCGCCATCCTGCAAGCCATCGCCGCATGGCTCCATCACCTGACCGGCGCAAACGGCCCGGTCGACGATCCGCTGGCCGAAAAGCTCACCGCCATCGTCAACCGCAACCCAAACCCACACGATGCCGCCACCGCCCTGTTCACCGACAATGGCCCGCTCGCAGGAACATGGCAGCCCACCGCAGCGGATAGGCAAACGCACTATGCGTGGCGCATGGACCGTTGATGCACCATTTTTGCGCTGCCTGCTGATGTAGATGGCGACCCGAACCCGGTCGCCTGCAACGTCTGGCCTGCATCCACCGTGGCACCGACGCGATAACCATGACCCTGACGGTCACTGCCGCGTTCAATCGATGCTCCCAGTACTGCGCCAAGACGCTCAAGCAGCGCACTTCCCTGATTGGCTGTGCTGTCACTGGTGAAGTCGACGCCGTCATTTTCGACGACCAACGACAATCCTGCGTCCAGTTGCTTGAGAGTGACGCAAATAGTGCCGCCTGTCGCGCCGGGATAGCCGTATTTCAAAGCGTTGATAACAAGCTCGCTGCAAATCAGAATTAGCGCCCGCCGCATATCGGGAACCAGCAGGACTTTATCGGCATCGATGGAGACCGTGATCTGGCGCGCCGATCCAAATATCTCTGCCAGGTGCGTTACAATCGCTGAAAGCAGCGGGACGCAAGGCACCAGTTCGGTCGACCCACAATCGGTTCCCAGTTCATGATATGCCCGTGCAAGGCTGCGGGTTTTTACCACAACATCCCGAGACAGCCAGTCACGGGATGGGTCTTCAGCCAAAGTCGCAAGCGAAGCCGTTAACTGTGCCATGTTTTTTGCCCGGTGAATGGCATCGGCTCGCCACAAAGAACCGTAGTCCGGCGGCGATGCGTTAACTTTGCTGCCGATTGGCGAAACTGGCGCAAAAAGCTGCAATATCATTTCTTCCTTGGCGATCGCGCTGAACCGCCCGCTGGAATTTGCCGCAATGTTCGTGGTCATCATCGTTTCCTGATATCCCGAGCCGGTTTGGCAAAGATTGTATGGCAGAGATTTGGGCCTGACATCTTAATCCGGGTTAAGAAAACAATTGATATTAAATGAATTATTCGGTGAATTCGGCATCAACGGCAAAACTTGCTGAGATCGCCCGCAGCAACGCAAGCGACTGCTTCATCCGCCCTTGCGATTCTCCCGCTTCTTCTGCCACTTCAACCTTGATTTCACACGTTGTCTGAATCACTGAAAGCGCCTCGGCAGTTGTCAGGGTTTTGGTTTCAACCAAAGCGTGCAAGATGCTTTCCGCCAGCAGCAACGCCGCCTGCCCGTGCGCATCCGGTTCAAGATCGCGCATTTGCTGAGGAGTTGGCGAGGCGTTGCTGGGATCGTTGCTCATGAATGTGCCGATGTGATGCCAGGCGGGAGCGATACTGCTGCTTCCTGCTGACAGTGCCTGGGGTAGCGTACTGGCAGTCGCTGACTTATGAACCCTTTTGACAGTTGGGAACACAACCGAGGTTAATGCATCCACTGGGCAGGCAAGGTAGTCGATGGGCAGGAGCAGATTATGGCCAATGCCTTTACCAAACGCCTAAGCGGCTACGCTCCGCTCAACGATGCAGACGTAGGCCTGCTGGCCGACGCATGCCGGAACGTTCGCGACGTGCCTGCTGGCCATCACCTGATCATGGAGGGCGACAGCCCGGATCCGGTGTTCGTGATGCTGGAAGGCTGGGCTTGTGGATACAAGATCCTGCCCGATGGTGGGCGGCAGATCCTCGCCTTCATGCTGCCGGGCGATTTCTGTGACATTCACATCGCGGTGCTCAAGGCTGTTGATCACAGCATCGTCACGATTACCAATGCCAAGGTTGCCTCGGTCCCACGTGCCCAGATGGAAGTGCTCGTTCAGGCAAGGCCGACGATTACCCGTGCCTTCTGGTGGTCGCAACTGGTGGATCAGAGCGTGTTGCGTGCCTGGATCGTCAGCATGGGTAGGCGGACGGCCAACGAACGCATCGCGCATCTCATGTGCGAGCTTTACATCCGCATGCGCAATATCGGGCTGGCCACAGACGACCAATGCGAAATGCCGCTGACGCAAATTGTCATAGCCGACGCGGTCGGCCTTACCCCGGTGCATGTGAACCGTGTGCTCAAGTCTTTGCGACTGGGGAAAGTAATGGAATTGCGATCCGGCTCGTTGACCATCATCGACCCTGTCAGGCTGTCGGAAATTGCTGGCTTTGACGGAAACTACCTCCACGGCCGGCTTAAGCAGGTTGGCTGAGCACCCCACTGAAGACGACGGCTTCGGGGCGACTGGTGGGCAATCGGCTGCCCTGATCGCGGTGGCCGAGGCCACGCACATGCCGATGTTCTTTACCGATGATCACGCACCGGGCGATCCGATCATCTTTGCCAATGATGCCTTTCTGGCGCTGACTGGGCATGCTCGCGCGGTGATACTTGGCAAACCGTTGGAAGCATTGTTGGGCAGCGTCATCGATTCAACCAGCATGTCCTTGATCCAGCAGGAAATGCGTGCAGGCAGCCACGGCACATGGGGCATGCCGTGCCGAAGGATCAATGGTCCCGATTTCATGGCTACGGTGTTTTTAAGCCCGATTGCTGACAAACATGGGGCTGTGCACCAACACATGTTTACCTTTGTCGAGACCGATGGCCAAGTCGAACGGCTGCTGGATCAACGCAATGCCATGCATGCGCTATATGCGATGGCACCCGGGTTTATTGCCACGTCCAACGGACCGGACCATCGGTTCAGCTTTGCCAATGCGTCGTACAAACGCTTTGTCGCCAAAGAAGACCTCGAAGGCCGGACGGTGGCCGAATCCATGCCGGAAATTGTCGAGCAGGGCTTTCTCAAGGTGTTGGACGACGTCTACCGCAGCGGTGAGCCTTTTGTTGGCAAAGGCATTCCGATGGAAATAGTCAATCCGCAAACCGGTGAGAAAGCGTTGCGGTATTGCGATTTTGTCTATCAAGCGGTGCGCGATGCCGATGGCACCATCACGGGATTGTTCTGCGAAGGCTATGACGTGACTGAACAGCGCGAAACGGCCGAGAAGCTGTCGACGTTGCAGGCGCAAATGATCCACGTTTCGCGGGTAAACGCGATGGGAACAATGGCCGCCACGCTGGCGCACGAGCTAAATCAGCCACTGGCAGCAATAGCCAATTACGCTGCAGGGATTTCGCGTCTTGCCGATCCGAGGCTTGATGATGCGGCATCGCCAAATTCCGGAAGACTGGCGTTTGCGCTGCGTGGCATTGAGGAAGCGGCGCAGCGGGCGGGCGACATCATCCGAAACCTCCGTGAAATGACCCGTCGCCGGGAGCCGGACCGAGCAGCTTTCGATCTGCAGGATGCGGTCAGCGAATGTATCCGGCTGGTACAGGCGACCGTGTCTCCTGCCATTACCATCACGCAGGATATTCCCGTTGCTACTCACATGGCGGCCGACAGGGTGCAGATTCAGCAGGTAATCATCAACCTGCTCCGAAATGCCTGCGACGCGGTCATGGGCACGCCGATCAAACAGGTTACCGTCTCGGCAAAAGTCGTCGATGCCCACCTGGTCGTGTGCATCTGCGATACCGGCGCCGGGGTTGCCATCGAAGTTGCCGAACAAATATTTGCGTGGTCCGAATCCTCGAAAGAGGGCGGAATGGGACTGGGGCTATCGATCAGCCGCACCATAGTGGAGGCGCACAATGGCCGGATCTGGCTGGAAAACAGCAGCCCGGATGGGTCAGAGTTGTGCTTTTCGGTTCCGATCAAGGATGACGCCGCCGTTGCGGGGCACTCTTCGGCCTGAAGACGCGTTCACTTGTTCGAAAACTGCCGCATCAGTTCAGTCAGCCATTCGGCCGCCCGCCGACGTTCTTGCGGCGATGGATTGTTCAGCAGGCGGGTAACGTGGCGGCTGACAAACAGCGACGGGCCGAAATAGGCCATGCTCCAGTCTGCAAACTGGCGCACTTTGAGGGGGCCTTTATCGACGATCACAAGATGATCGTGCCTCGGGTCTTGAATGACCTGCTCCATGAGTTGGTCGATAGCAGTGCGCGCGCCTTCCAGAATCTGGGCAAAATGGGTTCCGGTGAACAGCAAGGCGCCGGTCAGGCCGACGGCTGGATTGTGTTTCAGCGCCTTGGCAGCAATGGACTTGACCACCACTGGTGCATCCTTGGGCGCGATGCAGCTGTTGCTGATATACAATAATGAATGCAGCGGCATGGCATATCCTGACAATAAAACGCGCGATCCGTTGACGGGCTTTTTGTCAGGCAGCCTCCGGATCCGTCAGAAGATCGATTATTGACGGCACAAGATCAGCAGGGTGTGCTGCGCTGTAAAGAAAGCCCTGCCCGACATCGCAGCCGTGCGTCTTGACGAATTCTGCCTGCGCCAAAGTCTCGATGCCCTCTGCAACCGTCTCGATACCCAAGCTTTGCCCAAGGCCGATCAGGGCGCGGACGATGGCTGTGTCGTCCGGATTGCTGCCGATACCCGCCACGAACGACCGATCAATCTTGAGGACATCCACCGGGAACTGCTTCAGGTGCGTCAACGAAGCAAATCCGGTGCCGAAATCGTCAAGCGCAATCCGGATGCCGCGTTGGCTGAGCACCGACAGCGCGCGGGCGACGTGGTGCGCCCCGCGACCGAGGAACACACCTTCAGTGACCTCCACTTCGATCAAGCGAGGATCAAGCCCGCGTTGTTCGATGTTGCCCAGCAGTCGTTCGGCAAAATCGTTGGCGTGGAAATCTGCCGCGCATGTGTTGATCGCGACATGTCCGAACGCAAGGCCACGATCGATCCAGCTGCGCATGTCATCGAGCACCCTGTCAATCATCTGGCGGCTGATGGCAGCGGCAAGTTCGCGGTCTGCAAAAGCCAGTTCGAACATTTCCGGCAGGATCGCCGGGCCTTCGTTCAGCGCGCATCGCACCAGCGCTTCGAAGCCGACCAGCCGGCCTGAACTCAACGCGATCTTGGGCTGGTAATGCGGGACAATCCGCTGCATCTCGATGCCTTGCCGGGCGACCTTCAGCATCCTGCTCTCGCGCTCGAATTCTTCAGCCATGCCGGGATGAAACGTCTCTACACATCCGCGCGATTGTTTGGCCTCTGCAAGCGCCTGATCGCAGCACCGCGTCAGCAATTCGGCGGTGTCGGCATGATCGGGATAGATTGCCAGCCCGATGCTGGCGCGGCAGTCCACCAGCCGCCCCTCATGCTCCATCGGTTTGTGCAATCGTTCGATCAGCGAGTGGACAATTGCCGAGACTTCCTCGCTGCGGTTTATGTCGGTCAGCACGACCCCAAACTCGTCTCCGCCAAGCCGCGCGACTGTATCTGTGACACGCAGAATCCCACGCAAGCGTTCGGCAAACTTGATCAACATGGCGTCACCTGCCGTGTGCCCCAGCGAATCGTTGATCTGTTTGAAGTGATCCACGTCAATCAGCATCAGCGCGAGGCGCGCGCCATCCTGCCGTGCGTCATGGATGGCAGATCGCAGTCGCTTGTTGAAAGGCCCGCGATGCGGCAATCCGGTAAGCACATCGTGGTCGGCTACATATCTCAACTCGTTGGATAGCTTGGTCTGCGCTGCTACCTGCGCCTCGCGATCAATCAGCGACAGGCGCAATTGCAACAACGCCTGCACTTGCGAAGCAAGCACGCGCAAGGCGACGGCTTGCTGCTCTGTCAGGCCACCAGGACGGGGCTGCGGATCAAAGACGCACAGCGAGGCAATCGGCGTGCCGTCATCTGCTTCGATACGCATACCTGCATAGAAGCGAATATGCGGCGCTCCTGTAACCAGCGGATTGTTCGCAAAAAGTGGATCGAGATGGGCGTCGCGGACGACAAAGATCGCCTCTGATTCAATTGCATGCGCGCAAAACGAAACGGCAATCGGGGTTTCGCGCTGGTCTATACCCCAAGTGGCTTTGAACCATTGCCGGTGATCATCGATAAAGCTGATCGCTGCTGACTGCGCACCGCAAATGCGGGCGGTGAGCATCGTGATGTTATCGAAATCCGCTTCAGATGCACTGTCAAGAATGTGGTACTGGCCAATCGCCTTCCGACGCCGCGTCTGCACATCATTTTGAAAGGAAACAAAATTTTGCGGATTCAACGCACTGATGCTAGGTGCGCTGCAGATCATGACACAGCATCCCGCGGATGAAGCCGGATCTGCACGCGATTCAACCGTACTGATAGGCGCGCCATACGTGAGGTTGCGGTCCAACCAGGCAGGCCATCCCATAACAGATCGCGCGATAGAAACTGGAGGCGCTTATGCAGGAAGCCAGTCATGCCGAGGAGCCCCTTGCATCGATCGTCAGCGCGGAGCCGTTGGCCACCAACGCGGTCAGGCGCTGCGTTTATGTGATCGACGACGACAGCCAGATGCGCACATCGCTGCATTTTCTGCTGGGGTCGTGCAGCATTGACGCGTGGCCATTCGCTGCATGCACAGATTTCATTGACCAGTTGCCCAAACTTGCCCCTGCCCCGATCCTGCTCGACATCCGCATGCCCGGCATTGACGGGCTGCAAATGCTTGAACTGCTGAAAGAGCGGGCGGTGACTTGGCCGGTCATTATCATGACCGCGCATGGCGATGTATCGGTTGCCGTGCGCGCGATGAAGCTTGGCGCAATAGACTTCCTTGAAAAGCCCTTCCCTCCCGATGCGCTTGATCACATGCTGGCACAGGCGTTCGACATACTTGATGGGCTGAACATCGCGTTGCGCACGCGCACGGACGCGTTGCGCCGGATAAAGCAATTGTCGATGCGCGAGCGTGAGATAATCGCGATCCTGATGGAAGGCGTCACCAACAAGACTATCGCCCAACGTCTGGGGATCAGTCCGCGAACGGTCGAAATGCACCGGGGCAATGCCTTCGCCAAGCTTGGCCTGAAGAGCATTGCCGAGGTTATGGCCTTGATCGTGGCCGCACACCTTGATTTGACCAGCCTGAAAGCGGAAGCCCCGAAACTGGGCTAGGTTCACGGTTTCAGCGTTGTAAGCCGCAGCGGGCAAAGTACCATCGTTCGGATCGTTTTGGTTTAGCGACATGCCGGCCTCCCTTCCCCAGTATTGGCATAAAAACCAATGCATTGGCTGAAGTTAACGGCAAGTGGGGAACCATACGGTAGATTTACGGGACGTGCGGCGCAGAGATGCCGCATACTGCCCTTGTGATACGATCAACCGATACGCGCTTTGGCCAGGATCTCTCTGCAACTTTGGCAAGTTTTACGGCTGAATGCGAAGTCGGTTCCATATGCCTCAAGGAATCCGGCAGCTTCTATGGCGTTTGCTTCAAACACTAACTCTTCCTGCGCGCCACGGTCAGCAGCTCTTCGGCGCGCCGCATCCCCTCAAGCAGCAGGTCTGCCCATTCGCACGCGATCTGCCGACGGCGCGTCAGACACTCGGCCCGGTTGTAGGCGGCGTCGACCGGTTCTCAGCTTCGGGACACGTACCGCTCAAGCGAGCGCAGGACGTCGTTCGGATGGCGCCCACCCACCGGCACTTTCTGATCTCGAACCACTCATGCGCGACCAATTCGAACGAATACACGTCAGCCAAGCTGGCAGCCTTGGCCTCTGGCTGCTTCTCGGCGCTGGGGGCAATGCCTTGGCGCAACTGGCGGCGCGCAACGTCTCGCCTCTTGCGCGCGTCGATGAGGGTGACGTCGGGATAGGGACCGACGGAGAGGAGCATTCCCTTGCCCTCGACGCAGTACTTCATGCGCCAGAGTTTGCCGCCGCTCGGCGGCACAAGGAGGAAAGTGCCCTGCCCGTCAGCCAGTTTTCAGGGCTTGTCGGCTGACGCAGATTTGCGGATCTTCGTGTCGGAGAGAATACCCCCCGTCTGCGTTAGGGGAAACAGATCACTGCTCGGGGCAATTCCTTTTCAGGTTACCGCCTGAAAGCCTGTTTATTGGTGGCGCGGGATGAGCCACAGGCCCAGCGGCGTTTCCCAGGGATTTTGGCGAGCTATTGCATGTGATGGCAAGGTGAATTGGCGGAGAGGGTGGGATTCGAACCCACGGTACGGTTTCCCGTACACTGCATTTCGAGTGCAGCGCATTCGACCACTCTGCCACCTCTCCTTGGTGCCAATCAGGGGGCCGCAAAGGGCTGTTCCCGGTCGAGGAAGCGAGCCGTTAGCGTATGATATCAGGCTTGCCAAGCGAAAAGCGGTACAGTTTTCCACACCACCGCGCAGTCACCAACCTTTCTGTGCGAACAACTTGTTTGCGGCGCACCATCTGCCTATATTGTGAATATGGACCGCGCGAGTTTCTTTTCGCCACAGGCCGGCCGCGATATCTCGGCCCCTCCCGTTTCATCGGCACGCTTTTCGATTGGCGACGTCGTGCGCCATCGCATGTTCGGCTTTCGCGGTGTGGTGTTCGATATCGACCCGGTCTTCGCAAACAGCGAGGAATGGTACGATTCCATTCCCGAAGACATTCGCCCGCCGCGCGACCAACCGTTTTACCACCTCCTCGCCGAGAACGACGAGAGCAGCTACGTCGCCTACGTCAGCCAGCAGAACCTGCTTGGCGATGCCGAAGCGGGACCGATCGATCATCCCTCGCTTGATGAGATGTTCGAAGGCTTCCGCAATGGACGCTACCGCCTGCGCCGCAGCCTTTCGCACTGATCTGAGCGCGGGGGCGCCCCCGCCCCCTCAGTTCTTGAGCTTCCAGCCCGACTTCAGCACCATGTAAAGCCCGGCTCCCAAAGCCAGATTCAGCACGCCAAGACCAATCGCGCCGTGCAGCACCGCCATATTGGTGCTGCCGATGTCGCTCCGCCCCAGAAAGCCGAAGCGGAAGCCTGAGATCACATAGAAGATCGGGTTCATCCGGCTCACGGTCTGAAACGCGGGTGCCAGATTGTCGATCACATAGAATGTGCCTGAAAGCATCGACAGCGGGGTGATGACGAAGTTCGTCACCGCTGCGTTGTGATCGAACTTTTCCGCCCAGACAGACGTCAGCACGCCGATCAGCGCGAGCAGGATCGCCCCCATCAGCCCGAACCAGACGACCGCCCACAGATGCGCAATACCCAGCGACACGCCCGGCCACAGCAGCATCGCGCCTGCCACAGCCAGCCCCACCAGCACCGCGCGCGTCACTGCCGCACCCACCAGCGCCAGCATCAATTCTCCGGTGGAGATCGGCGGCATCAGGTAATCGACGATGGTGCCCTGAATCTTGCCGCCCAGCATGCTGAAGCTGGAATTGGCGAAGGAATTGTTGATCATGCCCATCGCGATCAGCCCCGGCGCGACGAAGCTGGCGAAGTTTACGCCCAACACTTCACGTCCGCCATTGGCACCGCCGCCCAGGGCAAGCGTGAATATCATCAGATAAAGCAGCGTCGTTACCGCAGGTGCCCAGATCGTCTGGGTCTGCACCTTGAAGAAACGGCGAACCTCCTTCATATAGAGGGTCCACAGCCCCAACCTGTTGAAGCCACGAAACACCGGTTGCCCGGGCGGGGTGAAGGTTACGGTGTTGCGGGAAGTTGCCCCATCGCGGGCTAGCGCTTTATCGACCATGACGGTGGCGGTATCGTGGCAACGCGGCTAAGGCAAGGTCACGTGCGTGACAGGTCCGTTGGACCGACAGTATTTTTATTCGGCCGCACCCTTGCGGCCCTGAAGGACAGGTTTGAAGCATGAGCTGGACCGAAGAGCGGATCGAGAAGCTGACCAAGATGTGGGAGGGCGGGTCAACCGCCAGCCAGATCGCCGAAGAGCTCGGCGGTGTCAGCCGCAATGCGGTGATCGGCAAGGCGCATCGCCTGGGGCTGAAGGCGCGCCCTTCGCCGGTCAAGGCAAACGACAAGAGCGAGGCTGCAGCCCCCGCGCCCAAGGTGCCCAAGCCAGCCCCGCCGCCACCGCTCGCAGCCGAACCCAAGATCGCAGCACCGCGCCCCGCGCCGGTTGCTCCGCCCCCGCCTGCCCCGCGCGCGGCCGCGCCTGCGCCAGCCTCCGCCGCCGAAGCGAAGCCCGCGTCGGACGCACCGGTTGCTCCCCCGCAGCCGCGCATCGTCTCGGTCGGTCCCGGCGGCTTCTTGCGCCAAGGCCCGGGCG
>Ga0209066_10000127_pt1 | contig 112684 bp, 85 predicted proteins | sample All_14_2_FD_187198 | JGI IMG/M metagenome (GOLD analysis project Ga0209066, IMG submission 187198) | Freshwater microbial communities in response to fracking from Pennsylvania, USA - Allegheny Zone_MetaG_DW_15 (SPAdes) (version 2) ...
GTTCCGGGTATGTGGTGATCGAAAGGTTGTGGATACGTGGGATGGGAGTTGACATTTTACGCCCAGGATCTCCAAGACCTGGTGTGGGATCAATTTTACCGGCGGTGTGCGAAAGGGGATGGCTGAAAGCGACATCCCAAATCGTAGGGGCGAACCTTGTGTTCGCCCTGAACTCGCCACGTCACCCGTTTTTTATTCAGGTATCCCGACATCCCGTGGGATCATTCCGCTACCGTCTGTCGAATTAAAGGCTCAATTGCCCAGCATGGACATCAGCTCATCGAAGGCCGCACCACTTTTCACGCTTTGTTTCAACGCCTTGAGGCGGTCGAGATCGTCCAATGATTGGACTAGACGCTTTGCGGATTCTGTGTCGGCCCCGGCTCCGAACCGAACCTCGATCAGGTCAATGACCGCTTCTCGGAGTCCCTGCTGCATACCCTGCTCGACGCCGCGTTTATAGCTTTTCCCCAGCATGGTGTTTGCAAATGCCATAACGGTGTCTCCTTCTTTTTCTGACATGGATTGCTCCACGATTTCCTTGAATTTTTCCACGCCCATGTCCTCGATGTTGGCGATAAGGTATCTTAACAAAGTTTCAAGGGTTTGCAAACCCGTTTCCTGACGCAGAAGGTCGCTGAAAAGCCTGAATATCCCTGGGAGCTTGTCTTCGAAGGAGGGGTCGAAAACGTATTTGAACATCATAAGAACCACACGAACCAGAATGGTGCCCCGGATTTCCTCGTCGCTGTAACGGGAAAGATCGAACAGCAGGTATTGAAAATCGGGAACAAAGACGCGGGGAAGATCCAGTTCTTCGTCGAACAGGCCGGAAAACCGCTCGGGGGCGCTCCATGGTTTTTTCCCGTGGTACATCACCAGCGGCACGATGGGAGAAAGTTTTTTTGACCGGTTCTGTTTCAGGCCAAGGGACCAGATCCCGATCATGTATTTCAGCAACTGAAAGTGGATCAGGCTGTCCGGATAGCTTTTATGCTCGAACAGAACATAGATGAAGGCCTGCCCGTTTGACGTTTTTACCCGGTACAGCAGGTCGGAATGATACTCTTTCAGGTTTTTTTCCACAAAGCTGCCCTTGTGGATTTCAAGGCTCGCAAGATCCATCACGGCGAGAAGCTCGGAAGGGAGGTAGTTTTCAAGAAAAACCCGGGCGTTTTCCAGATCGCTCCAGACCTCCTTGAATAATTTGTCATGGGAAAATGTCAGATCGGATCGATTTTTCATGTTCCCTGAGGTATCACCATGCGAAGCAAAAGGCAAGTGAAAGGATGGGGCAGGCTGAGAGATATGTGACGACCTTATATTTATGATGGGGCAAATCACAGGGGAGCGAACACAAGGTTCGCCCCTGCACCTGGCTGGGAACGGATACGGGGTAAAGGTCCGGGTCAGGCGGAGGCCCACCGGGAACGCCGGGTTGAACCCGGCATCGTGTGCCGAGTGCAACTCGGCGTTCCGGGTATGTGGTGATCGAAAGGTTGTGGATACGTGGGATGGGAGTTGACATTTTACGCCCAGGATCTCCAAGGCAAGGTGTGGGATCGCTTGCCGGTCCTATTTTTTTGGGCGGTGTGTGAAAGGGGATGGCTGAACACGACACGCCAAACCGTAGGGGCGAACCTTGTGTTCGCCCTGAACTTGTCACATCGCCAGACATTTTCCATATCATCCCAACCATAACCCTGAATACGAGGATTGATTCAAGGTGACGTTTTTCGGCATGTTTTCGACCAAAATACGTAAAAACGGCCCCTGGTGCATGAAGGTGTTTTCAGGGATCTTACGGGTAACGCATAAAAATATCCTGTAAAAACAGGCATAAAAAAATATTGTCCACGTGTTTCGTTTTCTGGCATCCCTTTTGAAATAACATCATGCCAAACGCGCGACATTGAACGCGACGGACGGCCAAACCAAAGGCCGTCAACACGGTGGCACTTTGCTGAAAAAGTGTTGCCAAAAAGAGGATACTTGGTTATCATAAACGGACTTCAAGAGAGCCAATGATCGTTAAGGTAAACGTTTTCCCGGTTTAAAAGACAGACATTTCAGAGCACGCAAAAATTGTCAGGGTGTTTTTTAATCCGGAAAATCTGTTCCCATGGCGTTCAAACGCTCAAAAACCAACCCAAAGAGGAGGCATCACATGTTTAAAATGGTCAAAAGAAATGAAAAAGGTTTCACCCTGATCGAGCTCATGATCGTTATCGCAATCATCGGTATCCTGGCGGCGATTGCCATTCCCCAGTTTGCGGCGTACAGGATCAGGGGCTACAATTCATCTGCTCAGAGTGATCTTCGGAATATGGCAACATCACAATCTTCATTCTTCGCGGACTGGCAGGTTTTTGGCAACACACAGACTGCTGTTGCAGCTGCAGGCGCGACCCCCGCTGCAACGGTAGATGGGGCAATTATTGATGGCCCGTCTACTGCAGCTACGCTCATTACACAACCCACTGTTACCGCAGGTAGATCACTGCAGGTTGGTCTTGGAACGGGAGTAAGTATCCTTGCTACCACAGGTTTGACCGCTTCGTATTTTACGACAATCGCAAAACATCTTAAGGGTGATACATGCTTTGCAACAGATAGCGCAACGACAGCCGTTTACCAGAACAATGCACCAGCTTCTGTGGGCTTACGTCTTGGTGCAGCTAATGTCCCCGCAATTATTACGGTTCCTGCCACTGCCGACATTGATGTCTATGGGACCGCTGCTGCTGCCACAGCAGGATGGACAGCAAAATAAATTTTAGGACAATTATACTAAAGCGAGATGATAATGACGGCTGGCCTTTGCCAGCCGTCATTATTTATCAATAACCGTACAAAATTTTTTGCTACTTCTGAACACATGCAGATCTCTATTGTTAATCTAAATAAGTCATATAAAAGGCATGGGGAAAAAAGGTCTCCGGTGATTTCCGGTTTAAATCTTTTTATTGAAAAAGGTGAATCTTTTGGTTTTCTTGGGCCAAATGGTGCAGGAAAGAGTACGGTGATTAAAATTCTAATGAATTTTATCCGTTCGGATTCAGGGGAGATCGAAATTTGCGGTGAATCAATATTAAACTCTAATGTACGCCGTTATGTGGGCTACCTTCCCGAGCAGCCCATATTCTATGACCATCTGACCGCTGAAGAACTTCTGCGTTACGGTGGCAAAGCCTCGGGTGTTCAAGATGATTCTCTTGAAGAAAGAATTAGTTGGCTATTGGATAGGCTCAACCTCAGTCATGCAAAGAAAAAACCCATCCGAACCTATTCCAAAGGCATGACCCAGAGAACAGGCCTTGCCTTGGCCATGGTCCATGACCCGGATATCTGCATTCTCGATGAACCCATGAGCGGCCTGGACCCCATGGGCCGGAAACTGGTGGCGGATTTTATCCTGGATATGCGGACTGCGGGGAAAACGGTTTTTTTCAGTTCCCATATTCTGAGTGACGTGGAGCGGCTTTGTGACCGGGTGGGGGTTCTTAACAAGGGAAAGCTCCTTTTCTGTGGCCCCATCGACGAGTTCAAAAACCTGACAGGCGACATTGAGCGTTCGTTTGTGTCCATGATCGAAAACGACAACAGGGGGCGCGGATGAAACATATCTGGCTTGTATCCGGGATCACGATCAAGGAAGGGATACGAAACCGGGTTCTTCTCGGCGTCCTGTTTTTCGCCCTGGTGATGTGCGCGGTTAATGTGGTGGTCACCGGGAGCTTCACCCGGGACCTCGGCAAGGTGGCTGTGGATGTAGGTCTTAGCACGGTGTCCATTTCAGGTCTTGCCATCATTTTTTTTCTGGGCATGCCCCTGCTGGCCAAGGACCTGGACAAACTCACCGTGTATCTGGTTCTGTCCCGTCCCATTGCCCGGCGCGATTATATCCTTGGCAAGTTTATAGGGCTGAACACCCTGGTGTTTGTTTCCGTTCTTATCCTGAGTGTTATCACGGCGATTTCGGTGAAACTCATCATGGGTCTGTCACCTGCCTACATTCCGCCACTGTTTTCATGGACCGTTTTCGCCATGGCCGTTTTCTTCTCCTTTTTGTCCCTGGTGGTCATGACGTCCCTTTCCATTCTCTACACCTGCCTTTCCAGCAGCACTTACATGGCCTTTATCTTCACCATTGGAACCTATCTGATCGGTCAGAATATCGAACTGGTGAGAACGCTTCTTAAACAGGCCAACCCTGAGGGCAGCCTGACCCTAAGCCTTCTGAGCGCCGCATCCTGGATTTTTCCCAACCTTTCGGCCTTTGACAGGAAAACAAGCGCGGCCTACGGTCTGGATTTTCACTGGAGCACTTTTGGAATTACCACCGCCTACGCTGTGAGCTACACCCTTCTGGTTCTTTTCATCACGGTGCTTGTTTTCAACCGAAGGGAATTGACATGAAAAACCTTGCAGTCACTTTTGCAGCCGGTTTTTTGGTTCTTGTATTCTATACCTTTTCGTATCTGGGGCTTCAGGGGGCAAGGCATGAAATGAAGGCGGACATCCAGGCAAGCCCGCTGTTCAATCTCCCGGAGCACGTCACACGGGTTCTGGCGCTTGAATTCAAGGGACTTATGGCGGATTACGCCGTGATGGAAGCCGGAAGTATCGTTGGAAAAAAAGAAAAATTGACTGATGCCGAGTGGAAAGCAGTGGAACGGGTGTTGGGTCACGCGATTTCCCTTGATCCCTATTTTCAGCAGACTTACATGCTGCTTCAGGGGACGGTTCCCTGGCATACCGACGATCATGAAATGACAATCGACCTTCTCGAAAAAAGTCGGGATCACCGTTTTTGGGACTGGATTCCAGGGTTTTTTATCGGCTTTGATTATTTTTATTTTTTAAAGGACAACCTCAAAGCCTCCGAGGCGCTGATGGCGGCGTCCAGTGTCAAAGACGCACCACCCGCCCTGGCGACCTTTGGGGCAAGGCTGGCCCAGGAAGTTGGAAAAAACGACACGGCCATCGCCTTTCTTCGGATGATGCTTGAAAAGGAAAAAGATCAGGAAAAACGGGACATGCTCCAGGAGCGGCTCGATGCCCATCTGGCCGTGGCGGTTCTTGAAAATGGTCTTGCCGTTTTCCATGCTAAATATGGAAAAAATCCCGAACGTCTGGATATTCTGGTGTCTTCCGGTGTTTTGCCCAGGTTGCCTGAAAACCCTTACGGCAAGCCTTTTATCTACGACAATGCGACAGGCGTCATCAAATTCTGACCAGTTCCCTCATCCCACATCCCTCACCCCAACGCCCCGTTCCACACTTCGAAGTTGTAGTCTCCGTTTTCCGAGGATTTGAACAGGGCCACGTAGGTCAGTACGTACCAGCCGATGAACTCCCGGTTCGAGGGGTCGAATTTTACCCGGTTCCAGGTTTTGCGCCAGGTGCCGGTGTTGAAGTAGATCTTGTCCTGGGTGGCGCCGCCTGGTTTGGGGATCTGGTCCATGGGGACCATCAGGTAATCGTGGGTGTGGCCGTAGAACACGAAACAGGCCTCGCCGGACCGGACCCTGGTTTCCGACACCGCGTGTTTGTCGTAGCCTGCCGCCGGATCGTCGGGCAGCAGCTTCTCCTTGAGCTCCATGATTTTCTCCAGAGTTTTCTTGGACATGTGGGACGAGAGCTGGAGGGCCACCTGGAGCAGGTCCACCATGTCCGGCCACAGGAACTTGTCCTGCTTTTTCACGAACGGCACTTTGAAGAAATTGTTGACACAGTCGGTCCAGGTTTTTTCGATGGTCTTCCTGGCCGACTCGTTGCTTGTCTTTCCCATCACCATCAGCACCCAGCAGGCCGCGGACATCAGGGGCCTGATGTTGTCGATCTCCTTGAGAAGGGCGGTCAGGCGGTTGGCCTCGGCCGACGTGACGGCACCCTGGGACACCAGCTTTTTCAGGTTTTTCCCAACCTGCTCGGGAAACCGGTTGAGAAGCTCGATGACGATGGCGTCGCCAAGGGACGACGCGTCCCGGTTTCCCATGTAATTGAAAGGATCGTAGATGTCGCCGTGACGGGCGAAGGCCTTGTAATTCTTGTCGAAAAACTCCGTTGGGAAAGGTGCGTCGCCTGTTGCGCCCAGGGCGGCGGCCACCTTTTTCCGGCAGGACGGGTAGCGGTTGATCAGCCAGTCGTGGTTTCCCATCACATAGGTGATGTGGAACGGGATTTTTTTATCTTCCGACCACTGACGGAGCCGTTCGATCTCCGCCAGGGACGCCCGGTTGTTGGCGAGAATCCCGTCCAGGATCTCCGTCACGATGCGCTCCTGGGAGGGGCCGGGAGGGTCCCAGGGCCTGTCGGCAACATTCAGCCATTTCCCGGACCGGATGATGTCGAACACATCGCCGAGAAGCACCAGCCGGATCTCTTCCGGAGGTGCGGGTTTCATGCTGTCCACCAGTTTCTGGACATTGTCGGAGAAAATTTTGAAGGCCGTGCCCTTGATCGTCTCCCCCGAACTCCCGTCTGTCATGTGGATGTCACTCAGGAATACAAGCATGGTTTTTGTCCTTATTTTGGGTTGTGGTGTATGGGTGTGGGTCTGAATGAAATGTTACCTTATTTTACACATAAACATCGCGGAAGGCAATACGTCTGTAAGAGAGACCCCAGGGAAATCGCATGTCACATGGGTCTGGATCTTAACCATCGCTATCGCCATCGGGATCGGTATCGCTATCGAAACGTTCTGAATATCGAACCCGATAGCGATACCGATACCGATTAAAAGGATGTCGGGCTGGTTTAATCTCTATAAAATAAACGTCATTACGCCATACTCTGTGGAATAAACGGCAGGCACGACATTGCGGGTATGATTGAAAATGCGGGCAGGGCGAACACAAGGTTCGCCCCTACGCCTGTTGCGTGGGGGGCGCCATCGGGTTCGGGGCCTATTGTTCGCAGACCTGTTGGGGGTGCATGGGGGGCGTGGCGCGGAAGCTTGGCTGCGGGTTTGGGTCCGGGAACGCCGGGTTGAACCCGGCATTGTGGGCCGAGTGCAACTCGGCGTCAGTTTTTAGCGGGATGATCAATTGCCCAGCATGGCCAACAGCTCGTCGAGGGTCGCACCGTTTTTTACGTGTTGTTTCAAAACAGTGAGACGATCCAGGTTGTCCTGGGTTTTAATCTGACCTTTGAGATGCTCGGTATCGTCCGTGGCTCCGAATCTTAAATCGATCAGATCGAACAGCGATTCTTTCAGGCCGCGCGCGAGCCCCTGTTGAATGCCTTGCTCCACACCCCGATAGTAGCTTTTGCCCAGCATGGTGTTGGCGAATCCCATAACGGTGTCTCCTTCTTTTTCCGACATGGATTGTTCCACGATCTCCTTGAGTTTTTCCACGCCCATGTCTTGATGAACTCGTAAAAAGTCATCAATGGATGGCAAAGTACAAAAGTTCGAGTTCAAGGCGTCGCGAATCCCGAGGAATGAGGCGTACTTAGGGTACGCCGCAGTGACGAGGGATGAAGCGCAACGCAGAAATCGGACTTTTTACGAAGCCATCATGTCTTCGATGTTGGCGATAAGGTATCTTAACAAAGTTTCAAGTGTTTGCAAACCTGTTTCCTGACGCAGCAGGTCGCTGAAAAGCCGGAAGATCCCCGGAAGTTTGTCTTCGAAGGCGGGGTTGAACACGTATTTCAGCATCAGAAGAACCACCCGGACCAGGATGGTTCCCCGGATTTCTTCATCGCTGAAACGGGTCAGGTCGAAGAGCAGGTAGCGAAAATCGGGGATGTAGGTCCGGGTCTGGTCCAGGTCCCCTTCGAACAGCCCGGAAAAGCTCTCGGGTGCGACCCAGGCTTTTTTGCCGTGGTACATCACCAGGGGCACGATGGGGGACAGTTTGCCTGAGCGGTTCTGTTTCAGGGCAAGGGTCCAGATCCCGGCCATGTATTTCAGGAGTTGCAGGTGAATCAGGCTGTCCGGGTAGCTTTTGTGTTCGAACAGGATGTAGATGAAAGCCTGGCTTTGGGAGGTGTTCACCCGGTACAGCAGGTCGGAATGGTACTCTTTCAGGTTCTTTTCCACGAAGCTGCCCTTGTGGATTTCAAGGCTTTTGAGATCCATCACGGCGAGAAGGTCCGGCGGAAGGTAGTTTTCCAGAAAGGTCCGGGCGTTGTCCAGATCGCTCCAGACTTCCTTGAACAGCTTGTCGTGGGAAAATTTCAGGTCGGATCGTTTTTTCATGTTCCCTGACGTATCATCATGCGGGACGAATGGCAAGGTGATTATGGGAACGCCGGGTTGAACCCGGCATGGTGGGCCGAGTGCAACTCGGCGTTCCTATAGTGAAGCCGGGTCTTTGTGAGTTTCAGGTATGGTTCGGTCATTGAACTGGGTATTCACAAAGCCACCCTTTTCAGGAAAATCAAAAAAATCGGTCTGACCTTCGAGGGAAAAGATGGCCGGGCTGACCGCAAGGGCAAAAAGTGGCTTTTATGCAACTGTTAAACGTCATGAAGGGTTGCTATAATGCAACAAAAATATAATCCAGCCTTTGATCATCATCAGATAAAATCAAATAATCCAGTGTGATATAAAATATATTCCCATTGTTTCCTTTATGGTCCGGCTCTTGCAGTAGGTATGATTAAACGCAGAGAGGACGGAGACGATGAAAACCGCATTCTCAGTCTGGAACAACCGGATCGCTCCGGTTAAGGCCGGCTGGGACATGACATGGCCGCCATGCCCGGATGTCATTCGTTCCGGCGAAGAAACATGGGAAGGGCGCGAGGCATGAAGGAGGCTTTTATGGCGCAAGGTAAAGGAGGAAAGATTATGCCAAGAGGAAATGGAACAGGACCCATGGGAATGGGATCGATGACAGGACGAGGTGCGGGATACTGCTCAGGAAACAAAGCCCCGGGTTTTGCCACGGCAGGGCGGGGAGCCGGTTCCTGGAGCGGACCGGGAATGGGATTTGCCAAAGGCCGCTGCTGGGGCGCCCAGAACATGTATTCACGGGGTGGAATAGGTTACGGAAAGCTGGGTGCCATGAGCCCTGATTTGGAAAAGACGGCCCTGACAAGTCAGGCCGACGTCCTTCAGCGCGAACTGGACATGATCCGGAAGCGGCTGGATGACATGGAAAAAAACAGACAGGAGTAACACCCGGGAGACGGGGAGCCCGCATGATGAACAAAGACAATCCGATTCAGGTGACCATCCTGGTGGACAACAGGGTGGACGGGGAGCTTGTACCGGAACACGGCCTGGCCATGTGGATCGAGGCGGACGGCAGGAACATCCTGTTCGACACCGGCCAGGGCCAGGCCCTGGAACCCAACTGCCGCTCCCTTGGGATCGATCTGGGAAAAGCCGACACCCTGGTTCTGAGTCACGGACATTACGACCACACCGGAGGCCTTGACCAGGCCCTTCAGGCCGCTCCTTCGGTTACGGTCTACTGCCATTCGGAAGCGGTCCGCCCCCGATACGCCGTCCGGAACGGAGACGCCACAGCCATCCACATGCCCCGGTCTGCCATGGCCGCTCTGGACAAGAGGCCCAGGAGTCTCCTTCACTGGACACCGGCCCCGGTGATGCTTTCAAAAAACGTGGGCCTCACCGGCCCCATACCCCGGGTGACGGATTACGAAGACGTGGGCGGCCCGTTCTTTCTCGACGCCCAGGGTCACCGCCCCGACCGTCTCACCGACGACATGGCCCTTTGGATCAACACCGACGACGGGGTGGTGGTCTGCGTGGGCTGCTGCCATTCCGGCCTTGTCAACACCCTTGCCCAGGTGAAGAAACTCAGCGGATGTGACCGGATCCGGGCGGTGATCGGGGGATTTCATCTGGTGAACGCAGGGGCCGAACGCATGGAAAAAACAAGGGCCGCCCTCAGAAAGATAGACCCGGGAATCCTGGCGCCCTGTCATTGCACAGGAGACCTGGCTTTGGAAGCGTTGAAAAACGATCCCGGTCTTGTGGTGAACCAGGGCCATGCGGGAAAAAGTTTTGTATTCTGATCAGGTTTTTGTCTTGTTTTCGTCGGGACTGTAACGGATCACCCTGACGTTTTCCAGGGTGATCATGCCGCCGCCCATCATGGCGTCGATGCGGGGCATGATGCTGTCGATCTTCGCCTGACCGTCCACCACTTCGACGATCAGGGGCAGGTCCGAGGACAGGGTAAGGAGTTTCTGGGTGTGGTAGACGCTGTGGGCTCCGAATCCGCTGACGGCCCGGATCACCGTGGCCCCGGCGAAACCCTCTTTCCGGAGCATCTCCACCAGAGCCTCGTAGAGGGGCTGGCCCTGGAACCGGTCGCTTTCCCCGATGAAGATTCTCATCAGCGTGTTTTCTCCCACCAGTTTGCTCATGGTTCCTCCTTGTTCAGTAAAGGGTCCGCACAGCGGTCATGCCCAGCCAGGAGAACAGAAGGCAGGCCACCACGCTGACCAGGATATTGGCGAACGATGCCAGAATCCTTCCGTCTTCCAGCATCATCAGGGTTTCGTAGCTGAAGGTGGAAAAGGTGGTGAGCCCTCCCATGAATCCCACGGTGAGCCCCACCCGGAGATCGGCCGGGATGACCGTGCTCCGGAGACCCAGTTCCATGACCAGCCCGATGAGAAATGAGCCGGTGATGTTCACGGCCAACGTCCCCCAAGGCAGGCTCCGCCCTGCAACGCTGTAGATCCAGCTTGAAACATAATACCGTGCAAGCCCTCCCAGGGCGCAGAAAAAGGCGATGAAGGCGGCTGTTTTCATCGGGACGGGTTCCTGTGTGTTGGTTTGTGATGGGTGAATGGATCCAACGTATGGAATGTATCTCATCAATACGGTTTAATTTCAATGCGGGATTTGTACTTTTTTCTTCAGATCCCTTCCGCCTGTAACTTTCCCTGCCTGGAAAAGCCGAGATGAAAGGAGTTGACAAGCTGCCGGGGCTTTCATACAAAAACGGGAATTGCTTCATTGTTGAAGAAACGGCCGCTCGTCAACATCTACCCAGGGACAACGCGATTGGCATACGATCCTGACATTCATCGCCGCCGGACCATCCGTCTGAGGCATTACGATTATTCCCAGGCCGGAATGGTTGTGGTGACAATTTGCGCCTGCCAGCGGGAATGTTTTTTCGGAAACGTTTCAGGTCGTGACATGGCCCTGAACGACGCGGGCCGGATGGTCGGTGCCGCATGGTATCAATTGCCGGAACGGTTTGCCGGTCTCGGTCTGGATGCCTTTGTGATCATGCCAAACCATATTCATGGCATTTTCATTCTGGGGCCTCGTCAGGGTGAACCCTCTGTTGGCCCTGTCAGCATAGATAAGGCAGGATTCAAAAAAGTTTCCGGCACGTTGGATGGTACGGTCGGGCGGATTGTTCAGGCGTTTAAATCCATCACCACAAACAAATACATTGATGGTGTCAGGCGATGGGGGTGGAAGCCGTTTCCCGGGAAATTATGGCAGCGGAATTATTGGGAGCACGTTATCCGAAACGATGATGAATTGACAGGCATTCGGGAATACATTCACAGCAACCCTGTCCAATGGGCATGCGACAGCTTGAATGCCACCGTATGAGACCTCTTCGGCTTGTAGGGGCGAACCTTGTGTTCGCCCGGAAATCGTCATGCCGCCCGTTGTCTGTTCAGGAATCGCAATAAATCAGGCGTCCCGCATGATGGATCCGAACCAGGAATCAGGCTGGGCGGTCATTCGGTCAGGGTTGAAATGCGGACAGGGCGAACACAAGGTTCGCCCCTACGGATTGGATGAACGGCCTTCATGTGTGGGTGATCAACAGAAAAATGTGTGTGGTATGATGATGCATCCGAGGTTTAATCAAACGCCGTTGGCCTGTGTGTGATATGTGGCAAACATATGCAACCTGCGCGGTCTTTAGGGGCGAACCTTGTGTTCGCCCGGAAATCGCCGTGCCGCCCGTTGTCTGTTCAGGAATCGAAACAAACCAGGCAGACCGCATGATGGCGATGAACCAGGAAACGGGCTGGGCGGTCGTTCGGTCAGGGTTGAAATGCGGGCAGGGCGAACACAAGGTTCGCCCCTACGCCTGCTGAGGTGTGTTTTGAATCGAGGAAAAAACCAGCATGATGAATCCCCAGCTTATACCATGGATTGTCGCGGCAGGGGCCCTGCTCTTTGCCGCCGCATTTTTTGCCTGGCGATCAGTCCTGAACGCACGGGAGATGGCCTCGCTCAAGGAGCGCCTGAACGCCCGCGACGGGGAACTGGCACGGTTGCAGGAATCCCTGGACCGGCAGGTTTCGGTTCTGAGGTCTGAAAAGGAAAACGAACGCCAGCTTTACGAAAACCTGATCCGCGAAAAAAACAAAACCGATGCCGAACTGGCCGCCACCCTGTCCACCCTGGCCGAAGAGCGGAAATCGTCCCGGGAAAAGATTGCGTTGCTGGAGACGGCGGAAACACGGCTTGCCAAAGAATTCGAACTTCTCGCCAACCGGATTTTTGAAGAAAAGCACCGGACGTTCAACGAGGTCAGCCGGACAGGGGTCGAAACCCTGCTCGCCCCCATGCGGGACCAGCTCTCGGAATTCCGGAAGAAAGTGGAGGATGTCTACGACCGGGAGAACAGGGACAGGGCGTCCCTCCGGACGGAGATCCAGAGCCTGAAATCCCTGAACGAGCGCATCGGGATAGATGCTCTGAACCTCACCAAAGCCTTGAAAGGTGACAGCAAGGTGCGAGGGACCTGGGGAGAGATCCAGCTGGAAAGGCTCCTCGAAGATTCCGGGCTCGTCAAGGGCCGGGAATACGAGGTCCAGGCCAGTTTCAGGAACGAAGACGGCCAGCGGTTCATGCCCGACGTGGTGGTCCATCTACCGGAAAAAAAGGATGTGGTCATCGACTCCAAGGTGTCCCTGGTGGCCTACGAACAGTCCTGCGCCGCCGAAAGCGACGAGGAGCGCCAGCGTCACCTCCGGGCCCACATCGCCTCGATCCGGACCCACGTCAGCGGCCTTGCCGCGAAAAACTACGACGACCTCATCGGCGTCCGTTCCCTGGACATCGTCATCATGTTCGTCCCTGTGGAACCGGCTTTGCTTCTCGCCTTCGAGCACGAACCCCGCTTGTTCAACGAGGCCTTCGCCAAAAAGATCCTCCTGGTCAGCCCCTCCACCCTGATGTCGACCTTGCAGATCATCCACAACATCTGGCGCTACGAGTACCAGAACGCCAACGCCCGGACTATCGCCGCCGAAGCCGGAAAACTCCACGATCAGTTCGTCGCCTTTGTGGAATCCCTGGAAAAGATCGGCGAGCAAATCAAAAAAGCCGGGGACATCTACGACCAGGCCCACAAACGCCTTGTCAGCGGCCGTGGAAACCTGGTGGGCCGGGCTCAGAAGCTGAAAACTCTGGGGGCCAAGACAAGAAAAGAACTGGCCGGTGAGCTGGTCGAGGCGGCGGAGGACGACGGGGAACCGGGTGAAGAAATCGAGATAGGGAAAATTTCGGTGGAAAGTTCTTGAGCGACATCTGTGGCCTGTTGTCAGGAGTAGGATGACCTTTCGGATACCGGGGCCATGAAAAATGCCCTGGACAAATATCGGGATTGAAAATAACGTGATGCAGCATTGTTTCTTACCCTGCGATGTATTGTTTATAAAAAACGTTGAAACCATGAAAACCTGTCGGTAGGATTTGAGGAAACGATTATGAATACGAAACAGTCTGGATCAATAAACCATGGGATTTCACGGATCGAATCACTTCGCGTTGAAAACTATCGGGCGTTGAGGCAGGTTGCCCTTGACAGGCTGACACCCATGACTGTTTTACTTGGCCCAAATGGTAGTGGAAAATCTACGGTCTTTGACGTGTTTAACTTTCTGGCCGAGTGCTTTCAATACGGCCTCCGCCATGCCTGGGATCGGCGGGGGAGGGCAAAGGAGTTGAAAAGCCGGGGAGCCACAGGGCCCATCGTATTTGAATTGAAATACCGTGAAAATCGAGAGACCCCGGTTATCACCTACCATCTTGCCATTGATGAAGGTTTGAAAGGACCAGAGGTGGTGGAGGAATGGCTTCAATGGCGGCGTGGAAGAACTGGGAAACCCTTTCGTTTTATTGATTTTAAAAAAGGCGTAGGGAGAGCTGTTCGTGGCGAAACACCGGATGCCGATGCTGATCGTGTCGAGGTCAACCTTCGTTCTCCAGACCTGATTGCCGTCAACACGCTGGGTCAATTTTCAGAACACCCTCGGGTCGCCGCATTAAGAGAATTTATCACGGACTGGTATGTGTCCTATCTCTCTGTTGATCAAACACGAAATCAACCGGAGGCGGGGCCACAGGAACGATTAAGCAAAACAGGCGACAATCTGCCTAATGTGATTCAATATTTGAAAGAGCAACACCCGGAAAGACTTGAAAAAATTTTTAGTATATTACGGAAGAGGATTCCACGGCTTGAACGTGTGGATGCTGTTCCAATGCCTGATGGACGTCTGCTTTTACAGATCAAGGACGCTCCATTTGAAACGCCTATTCTCTCCAGATTTGCCTCCGATGGGACCATGAAAATGCTGGCTTATCTGGCGGTTCTTCATGATCCGGTTCCTCCTCGGTTTATTGGCGTTGAAGAGCCTGAAAATTTTCTGCATCCGCGATTGTTGCCCGAATTGGCTGAAGAATGCCGGGCCGCTTCGGAAGTTTCCCAGCTTTTGATTACCAGTCATTCGCCATTTTTACTGAACACAATGAGGGTTGATGAAGTCCGTGTCCTCTACCGTGATGAAGAAGGTTTTACTCGGGCAGTCATGACATCGGAAATTAAAGGCATACCGGAAATGATCAAGTCGGGTGCAAGCTTAGGATACTTATGGATGGAGGGTTTTTTCGGATTTGGAGATCCTCTGATCAACGCGGGTTCTCCTAAAACTGTGAAGAAAGGGAAGAAATGAAACCGGAGAAACTGATTGTTTTCGTTGAAGAGTATTCTATGGAGGCGGCGTTGGAAACGCTTCTGCCTGAAATGATGGGGAATGTCGAATTCCAGATTATCCGGTTTCAGTGCAAGGATGAATTGTTGAAACAACTTCCGAGTCGCTTAAACGGGTTAGGGAAGTGGCTTCCGGAAAGCTGGTCGATACTTGTTCTCGTTGATCGGGATGATGATGATTGTATAGAGCTAAAACGAAAGCTTGAATACTATGCTCAAGAGGCTGGGCTGCTGACAAAGACGAAAGCAGCTCCGGACCAGTGTTTCAAGGTGACGAACCGTATTGTCATTGAAGAACTTGAGTCATGGTATTTTGGAGACTGGGTAGCCGTCAAGACGGCTTACCCAAAGGTCCCGGATACGATTCCTCAACAAGCGCCTTATCGTGATCCGGATTCTATCAAAGGCGGTACATGGGAGGCTTTCGAGCGAATAATGAAGAAGGCTGGATATTTTTCAACAGGCCTTCGTAAGGTGGAGTGCGCTCGAGAAATTACACGTCATATGAATTTCGGGAGAAATCAATCAAACAGTTTTTCTGCGTTTTACAGTGCCGTGATGACTATTCTGTCCGGCAGTGCCGCTTGAAACACCCATGATATCTGACATACATCAACTTCATCCACGGTGAATCTGGACTCAAAGCTTCAAGAAGCGGCAAGGACTCTTGGATGGGCGCAGCCCAAACTTATTTGTCCGGATTTTTAAAATCCGGTCCGCCGGAAGGGCCGCCGGAGGCAAGGTTTACAAAAACAAATTGGGCATCAAAACAAAAGGGACGGCAACCATGCCGTCCCTTTTTTGTTGATCATCACGGCAGCAGCCGGTCCGTGATCCGGAAGGCTTCGTCGAGTTTCGCCAGTTTCACCATGCGGAAATCCTCGATGCGGACCAGGAGGTTGCCGCTGCGGTCGGTGAGTTGGAGCTGGAAAGTGCAGGTCTCGTCGTCCTCGGCGGTTTTCCGGGTGAGGCAGAGGTAGCTCCGGCCTTTTTCGATTCGTCCGTGAACGGTCATGGTCCTGATTTTGTAAGGCAGAACCAGGTTGTTGCTGGTGAAGAACTCCAGCAGGCCGCCTGTCTGGAACATGGCGTCCACGGCGGTCACGTCGGTGAGGAAACCGGGAACCGTGATGCCTTTGAAAAACGGTTTTTCGCTGGTATCGGCGAATTCCGTGACCATCAGGCCGTCGTGGAAAGACAGCACGTCTTTCAGGGTCTTGAACAGGTCGTCCATGAACAGGCGCTGGGGATGGTAAATCAGGGAATCGGTGGTGCCGGTGTAGCGCGGTTTCCTGAATTCGGGCAACACGAGGCGTTCGGCCGGGGCGTAGGCGCTGTCCAGAATGAACAGACCCTGGTAGTGGAGCGTGGGATCGCTCACCACCTGGCCTTTGGGATTGGTGAACACCGAGCTGATCCGGCAGGCGCAGGCCTTTTCACCGGAGGGACCGGCGCTTTCGGCGTCGATGAAGATCTCTTTGGGCCGTCCTTTCAGGATCTTGATGCCGTAGGGAATGGAGAAATCACGGAGCTCGTGGACCACCGTGTCAGGTTCGCCGTTCAGGCTGTGGGCCGCTTCGGCCATGGTTTCGATGCCCGTGGCACCGAGGAAGATCGGCGTGCCGTCCATGCTGTGGTCAAAGAGGAACAGGTCCCGGTCCAGGCTTAACGTCCGGGTGAAACGGGCCTGATGGCCGTCGCCGGACTGCCGGGTGTCGAGAAACGGGCCGATGCCCGAGGGAGAAGGAACGGCGAGAAGGCCGTCCAGGTCGGCCACGGTGTCCGGACCGGAAATCACCACTTCCGTGTCTTTTCCGTTCACAAGGTCCCGGAGAAAGAAATCCACCCCCTCGTGAAGGGGCAGGAAGGTGATGCCCCTGGACTCCAGGACCTTTTTCACTGTCTCGTTTTCGGCCATGCCCGCGCCGCTCCAGGCTGTCCAGCTGTAAACCTTGACCTGGCGATCCGGGCGCTCCTGTTTTTCCTTCATCAGCATTTTGCCGATCATGTCGTTGGCCGCCGTGTAGTCACACTGACCCTCGTTGCCGAAACGGGCCGTGACCGAGGAAAAAGCGATGAGGTAACGGCAGGGCCGGTCTTTCAACGCTTTCAACAGGTTGTCGAGGCCTTTGACCTTCACGTCCATGACCCGGGACACCGAGGCCAGGTCTTTTTTCTCGATGAACTGGCTTTCCTCCACACCGGCGGCATGGATCACGCCGCTGATGTTCCGGTGCTTGCGGACGATCTGCTCCACGGCCGCGGCGTCGGTGACGTCGGCCCGTTCGTAGGTGACCCGGATGCCTTCGGCTTCAAGGCGACGGATGTTCAGGGCCGCTTCACGGGTCCGCATGATCCGGTCCGCGGCCCGTTTGATGTCAAGGGGTTTGGCGCCCTGCATATCGGCTTTCACCCGGGCCAGAACCATTTTTTCGTCCACCGTGGGAAGAAGGAAATGGCTGTCGAGGCCTGAGACGTCGCTGCGTCCCAGGATGATCAGATCGGCCTGGTAGGCCAGGGCGGTTTTGCGGATGATCTCGTAGGTGATGCCCTGGGCCCCGCCGGTGACGAGGATCGTGTCGCCTTTGCGGATCAGGGGTGAGTCGGCCGTGGCCGGCTTTTCCGCCATACGAAGGACGTAGGGGGTGTTGTTCATGTACCCTTTTTCCACCCGCCTGTCGTCGCTGGAAATATCGTCGACAAAGGTTCGGGCCAGGTCGTTCACCCGTGTTTTCGGGGTGTTTTCGGCAAAGTCCACCAGCCGGACCCGGGTTTCCGGGTATTCCTTGTTCACGGTTTTAAGGAAACCGGAAAGACCGGCAAAGGCCGGGTGGATGGTTCCTTTGAACCCGTCCATGTAGGGAAAGACCACGGAGTTGAAGGTGAGGCCCGCGATCAGGGCGCCGGGTCTGTCTAACACGTTTTTCAGGGTTTTCACCAGCACGAACAGGGATTTCACCGCAAGGTTCAGGGTGTCGGCCACCGTGGTTTTCTTTGAGAGAAAATCGAAGGCTTTGGGGGTTGCGAGGTAGTGGTCCAGGGGTGCCAGGTGGATCAGGCCGGTGATGGTCCGCAGGGAGCCGTCAACGGGCAGGGTGGATTCCAGGGTTTCCGGCTGGCCCAGGTCGATGCGGATATCCGCCGAGTTCTGACGTCCCAGGGTGATCACGCTGCCGCCGCGTTTTCGGATTTCACGGCACACCGCCTCGGCAAACCCGTGGCTGTCCAGGGTCACCAGGATGCAGGATTTTTCGAAACGGTTCCCCGTGATCGTAGACGGTTCCGCTTTCCGGACCGAGAGTACGAAGCGCCGCACGCCCGAGGCTTCTGTGGAGCGCACAGGCTCAGCGGCTGGCAGGGCCTGGGCTGTTTCACGAACAGGATCGGCTGTCTTTACCACCGGCACTTTGGTTTCCATGTAAGCCGCCAGTTTGCCGATGGTGTTGAGGTCCTTGAGCTTCAGGTTTTCCGGGACTTTCAGGTTGTACTGGGCCGAAATTTTTCCGAAGATCTCCACCTGCTTCACGGTGTCGATGCCCAGATCGGCCTCCAGGTCCAGGTTTTCATCGAGCATGTCGGTTTCGTAACCGGTCTGGGCCGCGATCACCTGCTTGATGTCCGACAGAATGGACGATGCCGGAGCGGCAACAGGTGCGCTGGCCGGTTCGGGTTTCACAGATTCGGCGGTTGGCGTGGGGGCGATCAGGGATCGGTCCACTCTTGTTTCCATGTAGGCCGCCAGCTTGCCGATGGTGTTGAGGTCTTTGAGCTTCAGGTTTTCCGGGACTTTCAGACTGTACTGGGCCGAGATTTTCCCGAAGATCTCCACCTGTTTTACCGTGTCGATGCCCAGATCGGCTTCCAGGTCCAGGTTTTCGTCGAGCATGTCCAGATCGTACCCGGTCTGGGCCGCGATCACCTGCTTGATGTCCGACAGAATGGACGATGCCGGAGCGGCAACAGGTGCGCTGACCGGTTCAGGTTTCACAGATTCGGCGGCTGGCGTGGGGGTGATCAGGGATCGGTCCACTTTGGTTTCCATGTAGGCTGCCAGCTTGCCGATGGTGTTGAGGTCTTTAAGTTTCAGGTTTTCAGGGACTTTCAGACTGTACTGGGCCGAGATTTTCCCGAAGATCTCCACCTGTTTTACCGTGTCGATGCCCAGATCCGCTTCCAGATCCAGGTTTTCGTCGAGCATGTCCAGATCGTACCCGGTCTGGGCCGCGATCACCTGCTTGATGTCCGAGAGGATGGACGATGCCGGAGCGTCATTCGAAGGCACGCTGACCGGTGTCTGTTTCAGCTCTTCCACGGCAGCGGGGCCGGGCTGGAGCATAGCCGGATCCACTTTGGTTTTCAGGTAGGCCACCAGTTTATCGATGGTGTTGAGGTCTTTGAGCTTCAGGTTTTCCGGGACTTTCAGGCTGAACCGGGCCGAGATTTTCCCGAAGATCTCCACCTGCTTCACCGTGTCGATGCCCAGGTCCGCTTCCAGGTCCAGGTCCGGTTCCAGCATGTCCACCGTGTAGCCGGTCTGTTCGGCGATGGTCTGTTTCACGGTCTCCATGACGTCTGAAGAAACGGCGCGGTTTGAAGGCGCTGACACCGGAACGTCCACCACATCCGGGTGATCCAGGCTGACCGGCGTCTGCTGGACAGTTTTTGCCTGGACCACCGGGACTTCCGGGGTGTCCAGGGTCAGGCCCTTTTCCGGCGCGGAGTTCTGGATGAGGGGTTTGGCCGCGTTGCTCAGCACGATCCGTTCCCCGCCGGCTTCGGCCATGAGGGTGTGGTTGAACTCGGTGAGTTTCGGGGCGGTGCTGCCGGTCACGGCCTTGAGCCAGGACTGGTAGCGGGGGTTGTTATCGGGTGTGTTTTCCTCGATCCGTTTGAAAAAGGCGAAGGCCAGGTGGGACCCGAACCCGGCGGCGATGTGGAACCCGTATTCGAAATCCCCTTTCACCGGCTCTGTGGCCAGCTTCAGATCCTTGAAATTGTCCTCGATGTCTTTCAGGTTGGCGATGGGCGGGGCCGTGCCGGTCTGGAGCACTTTCACCAGGACCGCGTCTTCCAGGGCCGCCCCCAGGGTGTGGCCGGTGTAGCCCTTGGTGTTGGAGATCACGATGTCGGTGTAGGTGTCGGGGTACGTGGCCCGAAGGGCGGTGATTTCCGCGTCGGCGCTGCCTCCCCGGGCCGGGGTGAAGGTCTCGTGGCTCATGAACACCAGTTTTTTCGAGTAGTCCTCTTTTTTCAGGCCCTGGCGTTTTTCAACCTTTCCCACGAACCGTTTCATCTCCGAGGCGATGCCTTTCACGTCGATATTGTAGGTGTGGTAGGCCGTGTTGCCGATGAAGGTTCCCAGGATTTCAGCCTGGCCGTTCATGCCCCGCCGCTTTACGGCTTCCTCCCGTTCGACGATCATGGACACGGCCCCGCTGCCCAGGATGGTGCCGTTTCTGGCCGCGTCAAAGGGTTTGGCGGCTTCGGCCACGTTCTTCTTTACCGAAGCGGCCCCCAGGCTGAGGAATCCGGCTCCGATCCACTGGCCCTGGCCTTCGGACGTGGGGGTTTCGGCCCCGAGCACGATGACCCGGTCGCAGCGGCCGGCCCGGATCCAGTCTTCGGCGATGCCGATGGCCTGGGTGGTGGAGGCGCAGGCCCCGCTCATCTGGATGTTGGGCCCCTTGGCCTTAATGTACTGGGCGAAATGGGCCGAGCCCAGCGGCGTGATGTTGTGGGCGAAATCCCGGGTGAGTTTGTATTCGCCGTAGACCTTTTTCCGTTCCCTGATTTTGAAGAACCATTCGGTGACCTGCTCTTTCACGTCCTGGTCTTTCACGCTCTCGATGATGTGGTAGTAGATCTTTTCCAGTTCCTCGTAGGGTTTTACGTAGAACTTGTTGTAGAAATACCGGGTCATCTCCTGGATCAGGGTTTCCGAGTAGGGCCAGAGGGAGGACAGGATCACGCCGGTTCCCTGCTGCATTTCAACGGGCAGGGCGTATCCGTCGGGCATGAGGCTTCCGGTGGAGGTCTGTTTGTACTGCATCGTCAGGGGGATATGGGCGTCTTTCAGCGCCTCGATGCCCGCGGCCATGGACAGGGCGATGGATGTGTCGTACTGCTTCTTGATGCCGTACTCCTTGTCCAGGTCGAAGTAGCCGAGCTGACCGGCCAGCTGGATCACGTCGTCAGTGCTGGTGATTTCCACGAACCGGGCGTTGCCGTCCGGGGATTTGTGGAGTTTCGTGACGTTCTTGTCCACGATTTTTTCCTTGGTGGAAAGGGGCAGGGGATCGATGAAGCTGGTGCCGGCCAGGAGTTTCGTGAAGTTGTCCGGATCGAACACGGCCTTGCCGGTGCCCGGAAGACCCACGGATACGCCGGACACGACGATTTTTCCCGGATTGAAATCGAATTTTTCCAGGGCGTCGAAGGCCTGCTGTTTCTTGTGTTTCAGATATTCGTTGTACAGCGTCTTTTTCAGGTGTTCCTCGTTGTTCCGCACGTAGGCCGAGAAATCATCCTCGCCGTTTCCGTTGAAGTTCATGTCGAATTCCTTGCTGTCAAAGGCCTGTTCCTCGGCCTTTTGTCTGTTTTCAGGGGGAAGGGATGTGGTTTTTTTCGGGTTTTGGATGATGGAAACTGCGGCCAGATCGTCCAGGAACGTTCGGAACGAGGCAAGCTGCCCTTTTTTTTCGTTGACCGACGCGTATTCTTTCACGCCGGGAAGGCCCATGTTCCGGACCAGGTTGGCCAGAAGCCGGTTGGGACCGATTTCCACGAAGCAGGTCCGGCCCGGCTGGAAGGCCCGTTTCACCGAGCGGATGAACTCCACCGGCGAGGAGATCTGGCGGATCAGAAGGCGTCGGATGGCCTCTTGATCCGCAGGGTAAGGTTCGGCGTTGACGTTGGCGATGATCCGGTCCGCCTGGGCCGTGTTGAACGTGAGGTCCGCCAGGGTTTTTTCAAGCTCCGTCGCCGCGTGTTGGAACAGGGGGGTGTGGAAAGCCCCGGACAGGGGGAGCCTGGTAAACATCCGGCCCTTGTCCGAGAGAAAGGCGCAGAAATCCTCGATGTCTTTGGCAGGGCCGGACACGGCGGTCTGGCGGTCGCTGTTCTTGTTGGCCACGTACACGGTGAGGCCCGATTCCCGGATCAGGGTTTCGGTCTCGTCGGCACCGGCAAACACCACCATGATTTTCCCGGGGATCTGGTCAGCGGCCTCTTTCATCAGGCTGGAGCGGGTGAGAATGAGGTTCATGGCCTCGTCGAAGCCGAGAAGGCCCAAGCAGTAAAGGGCGGAAAATTCCCCCACGCTGTGGCCGATGACGGCGTCTGGGGAAAACCCCCGGTTCTTCAAAAGATCGTAGATGGCCGCTGTTCCTATGAACACGGCGGGCTGGGTGTTTTCCGTGAGGTTCAGGGCCGGGTCGTCGCCGAACATCAGGTCGAGCAGGGAGTAACCCCGGACGGCCCGGAACAGGGTTTCGCCCCGGTCCATCAGCGCTTTCACCGACGGTTCCGCGTGGTAGATCTCTTTCATCATGCCCGAACTCTGGGCGCCCTGGCCGGAGAGAAGGGCCACCACCTGATCTTTTTCAGGAACGGCCGGAGCCTGGATGCCCTGTTTCACGGGAGTCCGGAACGGTTCATGGGATGTCCGGACCGGTCGGCGCAGGGAAAGACGTGGCGGCAGGCTGCCCAGGACCTGGAATCCGCTCAGGCCTCCGGCGGCCCGTGAGACCAGGGCTGTTACGGCCATGGGGTTATCGTTTTTCAGGATCAGGTTCCGGACAAGGTCCACGGCTGTTCCGGCGGAACGGAAGCTGTCCGGATCATGGGGTTGGGTCACACCGGCCTGTTCCGGTCGGACGGAGGCTTTGGCCAGAAGGGCTTTCAGCGTTTCAGGAGAAGGTGTTCCGGGACGCCTGAAGCCTTTAGCATGGGGATCAAAAGAAAATTCTCCGGCCAGGTATTCCCCGAGAACGGGCAGGTTGCGCTTCCGGGCGGTTTCGAGGGTGGTCATCACCACCAGGGCCGCGCCTTCGCTGACCACCCCGCTGGAATCCCTATCGCCCAGCAGTCCGGCCTGGGCCGCCGTGAACAGGGCGTATGGGTAGAGGTTGGTGTCCACGCCCCCTGAAAGCACGGTGTCCATCTCGCCGGACCGTAACGCCTGGGCTGCGATCCGGAGGGCCACGGCCGAGCTGGCGTCCCCGGCGTCCACGATGAAGTTGGCCCCGTTACATCCGAAGAAATTGGCGATGCGGCCGCTCACGATGTTGGACAGAAACCCGGGCACCGTGTCTTCGGTGTTTTTCGGGTATCGGGCGCGGATCGAGGCGACCAGGCTTTCGGCGATGGCGGATTTGGCCGTGTCGTCGAGCCCGGAAACGTTCCGGATCAGGCGGCCCAGGAAGGGGGCTCTCACCCTCAGGATGTTTTCCGCGTGCTGACGGCCGGACGGGGTGCCGATGACCACGCCGGTGCGGTTGCCTGCCGTGAGGTGCGGTCCAAGGCCGGAATTGTCGATGGCCTGGGATGCGGCGTCCAGGGCGAAAAGCTGGGCCCGTTCCACGGACCGGGCCGCCATGGGCGGGATTTTGTATTTCACGTTGTTGAACTTGAAACCGGTGACGATGCCGGCCCTGAAGCCGGGCAGCCGGAAGGCCGGGTCCGTTTCTTCCGTGTAGCGGGCGAGGTGGAAACGGTCTTCGGGAAGGGGCACGGTTTCAAAAGGCTGCCCGGGCAGGAGACGGCTGAGCTCGTCGCTGTTCTGGGCGTCGGGCAGGACCACACCCAGGCCGGCGAACACGATCCTCCGGCTGTTGGGGTCGTGGTCCGGATCGGCGAATAGGGTCCGGGGCAGGAGGGGTGCCGCCGGGTCGTACTCTTCGACCACCACATGGTAGTTGATGCCGCCGAAGCCGTAGGAGCTGACGGCGGCCTTGCGTGTCAGGCCCGGTTCCACAATCCAGGGTTTCGCCTGGGTGAGGATGTAAAGATCCGTGCCCTCACGATCGATGTTGTCCGAAAGGGTCTGGAATCCGGCGTTGGGGGGAAGGGTCCGGTGCCGTAGGGCCAGGAGGGCTTTCAGAAGCCCTGCGGCGCCGGCCCCTCCGAGAAGGTGGCCGATCTGGGATTTGATCGAGCTGATGCCGATGGGCCGGTTTTTGGGGTACACGCTTTTCAGGGTCTCGAATTCCGCCTGGTCCCCCATGATGGTGGAGGTGCCGTGGGCCTCGATGTAGTCGATGTCTGACAGGGTGATGCCGGTCTTGATGCTCTCGTAACAGCGGGTCAGGGCCAGGGCCTGGCCTGCGGGGTTGGGGGCCGCGATGGCCTTGCCCTTGCCGTCGGAGCTGGACCCGATGCCCCGGATCACGCCGTGGATGGGGTCGTTGTTTCGAACCGCGTCTTTCAGCCGTTTCAGGACAAACACGGCGGTTCCCTCGCCCAGCACGAACCCGTCGGCCCGGTGGTCGAAAGGCCAGGACCCTTTGGCGCTGAGAGCCCCCATTTTTCCGAAACCGATAAAGGCTTCCGGGGACAGGTTGGTGTTGATTCCGGCTACGATCACCGTGTCGTGCCGGCCTGACAGAAGCTCGTTCGCGGCCGAGGACAGGGCTGCGAAGGACGTGGCGCAGGCGGCGTCCACCACATAAGCCGCGCCGGTGACGTTGAGATACCGGGCGATGGCGCCGGCTTCCATGTGAAGGGCCACCCCTTCGAAACGGTCCGGCCCGGAGGAGCCGTAGGGCAGGCCCTGTTTCACGGCGTCTTTCACAACCTGTTTCTTGTCCTGGGACAGGGCGTTGAAATCGGGGATCTTTTCCAGATGGTCCATGATTTCTGGAAAGTAGTACTTGAGCTGGAGGTCGTTGCTCCGTTCGTTGCCCAGGCAGGACGCCACGATTACCGCCGTTTTGCCCGCTTTTGAGTGGGAGAAACCTTGGGAATCGAGGTAGCCGGCGTCGGTCACGGCCTGGTCTGCGGCGTGGAGCAGCATCTGCTGGGTCCGGGACAGGGCCGAAGCCTCTTTTTCGTCCATGCCGAAACGCCGGGGGTCAAAGGTGAAATCCGTGACAAGACCGGCGATTTTCGTGTAACTCTTGTCCTCGGCCTGGCGGTCCGGATCGTAGAACAGGCCCGTGTCCATCCGGTCTTCGGGCATGTCCCGGATCGAACAGACGCCCGCGACGATGTTGTTCCACAGGGTCTCAGGGTCTGCCGCGCCGGGAAGAACGCAGCCTGCGCCGATCACGGCGATATCGTCGTTCATCCGGCAGGTCGGGGAAGAGAGGACTTCCGCCCGGCCCAGGTTCCGGAACAGCCCGTCCTTTTCATGGAAGAACCGGCAATGGACATCGGCGATGGTGAGGCCCGGATCGAGGAAGGCCAGGGAATCCCCGACAAGGAAATTGCCTTTTTCAAGCTGTTGGTCCTCGCTGAAATGGATGAGCTCTCCCTGGCGCTGGCCGTGGATGTCGGGCAGAAACCCTTTGGCGCCGATCAGGAGGGACCCCAGGTTTTCCGTTTCGAATCGGGTTTTACGTTCGGAGAGGGGAAGGCCGTCTTTGATCATGCGGTGCTCGGTTTCCACCAGTTTCCGGGCAAAAGGCGTGGGCACGGTGCGGGAGGCAAGACCCACGGTGTTGCCGGTGACCAGGGTCTGTCGGGATGAGGCCACGGTGTTCTGGTAAAGCCGGCCGATACCTCCCAGCTCCACGATCTCCCGGGTGAACAGGTAGGCCGTGCCCACCTGGACGCCGATTTTCGCTCCCCGTGCGGCCAGAGTCGAGGTCATGCCGGAGATGAAGGCCGAGGCGAAACAGGTGGAGATGCCCCCGGCGAAAATCACGGTCTGGTTGCCGATGACCGCGTCGTCCTGGGCCGTGAGGAGGGTCATGGCCGATTCCCAGAGAACCAGGCTGGTCAGGCTTCCCACGTGCCCCCCGGCTTCGGTGCCCTCGAAGATGAACCCCGTGCATCCGCCGTCGATGGCGTTTTTCAGCATCATCATGTTGGGGGTGTGCAGGTAGGTTCTCACCCCCGCGGCTTCCAGTTCGTTGACCTGGGCCGGGACACCGCCGGCGAACAGGGCGAAGGGAACCCGGTGCCGTTTCACGATGTCGAAATGCCGGTCTATGGTCCGGTTGAAGGTTTCGATGCCGATGAGGCCCGCACCGAACCGGGGAGCTTTTTCCCGGCCTTTGGCGATCATGGTTTCGGCCAGGGGCTCGGGAAGGTTGCCCATGGCGAAGAACGGGAGTCCTCCGTTGTCGTATACGGCCCGGGCGAAATCGGGGTTGTCGCTGACGTTGGCCATGGGGCCCTGGATCACCGGGTAACGGGTTCCGTGGGCCCGGGCCAGGGGAGAGTTTTCCACCATGGGGTCGTGGCTGTCCACGGCGCTTAAGTGTTGCCCCAGGGTTTTGAAAAACCCGCGGATCACGTCGCCGACCCGCCTGGACCCATGTTCCGCGCAGCCAAGGAAGCTTTTGGCGAAGGCGGCGTCCTGGCCCAGGCAGAACAGGCTCTGCGGGGCATTGGCCCCGGTATCTGCAAGGGACACGATGGCGTTTTCCACCTCAGCGGCCATGCGGGTGTCGGCGTCCGGCTGGCCGGCCAGGGCGCTTTCCTTTTCTTTCAGGGTTTTCACGATTTTCGTGCCCAGCCTGGCAAAGAAGCGGTACCGGGTGCCCAGGGTTTCTCCGACCACCAGGGTGTCTGTTTTACTCACACCATTGATCAGCTCCCTGAATGCCGGGGCGAGGGGGGCCTCGTCGCAGAGGTAGAGCTGGCTGTCCAGGACAAAGCCCGCAGCTCCGGCCGCCAGAAGGCCCGCTCCGGTGAAAAGCCCCACGCCGCCGTGGATGAACAGGGGATAGTCTGTATTTTCAAGGTGCCACTGCAACAATATAAAGGATGTGTAGCGGCTGACTCGTCCCGGCCCTTCGCAGCCTTTCAGAATCAGACCGTGGGGCGCCAGACGGTCCAGCTCCTCTTTCAGGCCGATGTCCAGGACTTCGAGGAACAACCGGCAACTGGAAGGCGGGGTGAACGGGCCGTTGAGCTCTTCTCCGGCAGCGCAGGCGGCGATCAGGAGTTCCAGGTTGTGGGGCTGGCGGTGGGCGATGGCGTCCATCAGGGGCTTCCGGTCCATGGACAGACGGACGGCAAAGGGGAAATCCTCGTTTTCAAGGGTCCGGATGATGTCCATGGCTTTTCTGTCCGGGTAGAATCCGGTGTCGAACACCGGAAGCGCTCCGGCTTGGGCCACGGCCCTGGCGTAGTCCAGGTCGAAGGTCAGGGCCGGGTGTTCGACGAGAAGGGGAAACCGTGTGGTGAGGGTCGGTGCTGTCATGGTGTTGCGCTCCTTTTTTTCTGTTGCTCGTGAATATGCTTGGCCGCGAAGCCTGCGAAGGTCATGGGAAAGGAGGTGAAAGCGGGTTTCGCGGTTTTTTTCATGTCAGGTGTTGCGACGCATCCGGCAGATCCTGCGGCCATGGTCCATGGATTCCTTAAAACGTGGGATGCGTGATCCGGGTGAGTGATACGCCCGGGGTGGTCTGTGATGAATCAAACATCGTGCCAGTGGAGGATGTTTGTTTAATTATCTGAAATTAAATATAAAACTATACTTGTGTCAGCCGTTTGGCCGAGAATGAGATTGACATGTATTCAAATGGTGTATATGGAATGTTCATTCAGTGTATGGATTTGTTTTCGAAATCCCGGGTTTTACGGGAACACGGGTCAGGATGACATCGTCTGGAAAAAAAGGATCGTTTCATGAGCCACATCAACCGGTTGACCGAAGAGCAGCGGAATTTCTTTTCCCTGGTGAGCGACGCCGTCTACACCAACCCCTTCAGTGACACACGCCACGACATCGACCGGCGGATCGCCGGGCTTTTTCCCGAGGTGGAAGAGGGCAACCTCATCGACAAGACCCTGGACGAGGTGAGGCGGCGGCTGGCCGAAATTGAAAGGAAGGGTGGGGATATCACCACGTTCCAGGGCCGGGACAGGAGTCTTGTGGAAAACGCCTTTCTCTTTGATTTTTTCTATCGGTACCGGGAGCGCTTCGACACGCTGATCCAGGAACAGCTCGCCGCAGACGAGACGCCGGTCAAGGTGGGGTTCGCCCGGGAGGCCATCGCCTTTCTGAGAAGCCGCGGCTTCGAGTTCGACAGGATCTACCACAGCATGGCCTTGAGCTACCAGCTCAGAAGGGCCTACTACTTCATCCGGGACACCCTGATCGGCAACAGCCCGGCCATGAAGGAGTTCCGGAGAAAGCTGTGGAACAACGTGTTCACCCACGACATGAGCCTCTACATCCGCTACCTCTGGAACAGGATGGAGGATTTTTCCACCCTGCTCTTGGGGGAGACGGGCACGGGCAAGGGCACGGCGGCCATGGCCATCGGCCGCAGCGGTTACATTCCCTACGATGAAAAGATCCAGTGCTTCAGGGAGAGCTTTTCCCGGTCCTTTGTCAGTCTGAACCTGTCCCAGTTCCCCGAAACCCTGATGGAATCGGAGCTGTTCGGCCACAAGAAAGGGTCGTTCACCGGGGCCATCGAGGATTACAAGGGGGTGTTCGAACGGTGCAGCCCCTACGGGTCGATTTTTCTCGACGAAATCGGCGAGATCAGCGTGCCGGTCCAGGTGAAACTGCTCCGGGTGCTCCAGGAACGGGTGTTCACCCCTGTGGGCAGCCGCACCGAAGGACGGTTTCAGGGCCGGGTCATCGCCGCCACCAACCGGTCCTATGACGATGTCCAGAACAGGAAGGTGTTCCGGGACGATTTCTATTACCGCCTCTGTTCGGACATCATCACCGTGCCCTCGCTGCGCCAGCGTATCCAGGAAATGCCCGGGGAACTGGACACGCTTCTGGCTTTTACCGTGAACCGCATGGTGGGCGAGGATTCGCCGGAATACACCTTCATGGTGAAGGACGTGATCCGCAAGCACCTGGGGCTGACCTACGAGTGGCCCGGTAATGTGCGTGAACTGGAACAGTGCGTGAGGCGGGTGCTGCTCAACAGGGTTTACACCGGGGACAGGAAGCGCGTCCTTGGGGATCTTGAGGCCAGCCTTGTCTCCGGAATCGAGGAGGGGAACCTGGACGCCCAGAAACTCCTGGCCGGTTACTGCCGTCTGTTGTACCAGAGGCTTGGAACTTACGAAGAGGTGGCCAAACGGATCAATCTCGATCGGCGGACCGTGAAAAAATACATCCTCGAATGGGAAAATTGACCCAAAATCCGGAGGACTCCCTGCCCTGTTGAAAAAACTGTTTTTCTCCTGACCGGAATGAATTATATAAGGTAAAGCACAACCGACCATTCATTATAACACTTTATGAACCCGGCAATACAATTTACCCAGACCTTCGGCCATGCCCCAACGGTGACCGTTTGGTCAGTCCATGCACAGGGTTGATAACCGAGGCATTTTCACCAGACCGTATGAGCAGGGGCGCCCATGACAGAGGAACGAAAGCCCACCTATGAGGAGCTGGAACAGGCCCTTGCTGCGGCCGAAAGACAGCTTGAAGTTTTCAGGGATAAAAAGGGTCCGGCGACCGGAGGTGAAACAAGACCGCCTGTTTCCGGAAGCGTGGTCGAACGACCCCACCATATCCCCCGGGAACTTCTCGCCATCCGGAAGGTCCACCAGCTTATCGTGGCGGAACAAGACCCCGCTCGTCTGATCCAGGCCGTCTGTGACAGCCTGACCCGGACCCTGGGTTATTTCAACGCCTGGATCGCCCTGCTGGACGATGAATCAGGGAAAACCAGGGCCATAGCTTTTTCCGGATTCGAGAAGGGGTTGTCTCGGTTCAGGGACGATCTCGAAAAGGGTCGTTTCCCCTCGTGCATGAGCCGGTGCATCGAAAAAGACGGGGTCCACGTGGTGAAGAATCCCATGGGGCAATGCCCGGACTGCCCCCTTTCTCCGGAATACACCGGCAAGGGGGGACTTGCCACCCGGCTTTCCCATGACAACAGAATTTACGGAATGCTCTGTGTGTCCGTTCCCCAGTCCTTTGCCGAAGATACCGGAGAACAGGAATTTTTTTCCGAAATGGCCCGAAACCTTTCCTTCGCCCTCCACAAGATCGAGGAAGGGGAAAGGCTGAGGGAAAACCAGAAACGTATCAGCCTCCTCAGCCGGATGCTGGACGCGGCGCCCGCGGCCATCTCCATCCATGACACCGAAGGACGGTTCCTCTACGCCAACCGGATGAGTGCGCCCCTTCATGGCTACGATGATGAAAACGAGTATCTGGCCCTGAACCTTAAGGACCTGGATGTTCCGGAGACAGTGGCCCTTCTGAACGAAAGGATGGAACGGATCGCTTTGCAGGGAGAAGACCGCTTCGAGGTGGCTCATTTCAGGAAGGACGGCTCGGTGTTTCCCCTGGAAGTGGTGGCCAAGTCCATCCTTTGGGATGGCCAGCCTGCGGTTCTCAGCATCGCCACGGATATCACCGAAAGGAAAGAGGCTCAGGAAAAAGCGGTTGAAAGCCATCGGCTTCTCATGAACCTGGCCAGCATGGTCCCGGGGGTGATCTACCAGTACCGCCTTTATCCGGACGGCCGCTCCGCCTTTCCTTACGCCAGCCAGGGGATGTACGACATTTACGAACTTTGGCCCGAAGACGTCCGGGAAGACGCCACCCCGGTTTTCGGACGCCTTCACCCCGAGGATCATGACAGGGTCGCCCAGGCCATCTTGGATTCGGCGAAAACCCTGGAGATGTTCTACTGCGAGTTCAGGGTTATCCTGCCCAGGCAGGGGCTCCGCTGGCGATGGTGCCAGGCCAAGCCCCAGAGGATGGAGGACGGGGGAACGCTCTGGCACGGCATTATTTCGGATATCACCGGAAGAAAACGTTCCGAAGATGAACTGTGGCGACGGGAGAACCTGCTTCAGAAGATCTTTGAGATCCTGCCCATCGGTCTCTGGTTCGCGGACAAGGACGGCAACATCATCCGGGGCAACCCCATGGGGGTGAAAATCTGGGGGGCCGAACCCCACGTCCCCCTTTCGGAATACGGAATTTTCAAAGCCTGGCGCCTGCCCTCCCGGGAACTCATCGCCGCCGACGACTGGGCCCTGGCCAAAACCATCCGGCAGGGGGTGACCATCGTGGACGAGCTTCTGGAAATCGAGTCCTTCGACGGAAAACGGAAAACCATTCTAAACTACAGCACCCCGGTCCTGAACGACGAGGGAAAGATCGACGGAGCCATTGTGGTCAACCTCGACATCACCGACCGGAAGGCCCTGGAGGATCAACTGCTTCAGGCCCAGAAAATGGAATCTGTGGGGCGTCTCGCCGGTGGGGTGGCCCACGATTTCAACAACATGCTGGGGGTGATTCTCGGTCACGCGGAAATGGCCATGGAACAGGTCGCTCCGGCTGATCCCATCCAGGATGATCTGAGGGAAATACTGAACGCCGCCCGCCGTTCCGCCGACATCACACGCCAGCTTCTGGCCTTTGCACGCAGGCAACCGATTTCACCCCGGGTGATCGACCTGAACGACACCATCGAGGGCATGCTTAAAATCCTGAGACGGCTCATCGGGGAAAACATCGACCTGGCTTGGCATCCGGATGGATCGATCCGGCCGGTCCGGATGGACCCGTCCCAGATCGACCAGGTCCTGGCCAATCTCTGCGTGAATGCGAGGGACGCGATCCGGGGGGTGGGGAAGGTCACCATCGAAACAGGTTCCTTGACCCTGGACCAGCCGGGCTGGAAAGGATTCCCTGACGCGGTTCCGGGTGATTATGTGCTCCTGACCGTGTCGGACAACGGATGTGGGATGGACGACAAAACCCTGGAAAACCTGTTCGAGCCCTTTTTTACCACCAAGGGACTGGGCAAGGGCACCGGCCTCGGGCTGGCCACGGTCTACGGAATCGTCCGGCAGAACGGGGGGTTCATTCATGTGGACAGCGAGCCGGAAAGGGGAACTTCCTTCAGGCTCTGCCTGCCGGCTTACGGGCAGGAAACAGGACAGGTTGATACAGGCCGGGACAACGAGGCTCCGTGCCCGCTGGGTCATGAGACCGTTCTTTTAGTGGAAGATGAACCGTCGATTCTCCGGATGGCCACAAGGCTTCTTGAGAAACTGGGGTACAGGGTGTTGACGGCTTCAACGCCCGGAGAGGCCATCGACCTTGCGGCAAAGCATGAAAACAAGATTCACCTGCTGATGACCGGCGTGATCATGCCCGAAATGAATGGAAAGGACCTGGCCACCGCTCTCCAGGCGAACTGCCCGAACCTGCGCTGCCTGTTCATGTCCGGCTACACCGCCGATGTGATCGCCCACCACGGGGTTCTGGACGAGGGTGTGCAGTTCATCCAGAAACCTTTTTCGAAAAACGATCTGGCCACCAAGGTCAGGAAGCTGCTGGACGGTGGTGCAAAAGGGGTGGACCCGGCCAGCATGAATCAGTGATTCCATGCCCAAGGGGATGGAGATGCGCTCCGCCTCACATCGGGCATCATGTTGATAAGACGAATTACGACGGTTAATCCGGAGGTGTCAGTGGCTTTCGTGAATCTGAAGAAAAAGGAGATCCAGGCGAAAATCGTGTATTACGGACCTGGGCGTTGTGGCAAGACATCCAATCTCCAGTATATTTTTTCCAAGCTCCGCAACCAGATCAAGTCCAACATGGTCAGCGTGAAAACAGAAGGGGACTGCACTCTGTTTTTCGACTACATGCCCCTGGACCTTGGCAAGGTCCGGGGATTTGACGTGAAAATCCAGCTCTACACCGTTCCGGGCCAGGTGAAGTACGAGTCGACCCGGAAGCTGGTGCTCAAAGGGGCGGACGGCGTGGTTTTCGTGGCCGACTCCAGGGTGGAGAGGCAGCAGAAAAACAAGATCTCCCTGAAAAGCCTTCACGACAACCTGAAGTTTCACGGAAAGAACATTTTTAAAATTCCCCTGGTCATGCAGTACAACAAGCGGGACCTTTCGGGGGGAGATATCCCGATTCTGTCCATTGAGACCCTGGAAAACGATCTGAACAGGCAACTCAAGGTTCCCCGTTTTGAAGCCAGTGCCCTGGCCGGTGATAATGTCATTCCCACCCTTAAAACCATCATGGGGCTGACCATCAAGTCGGTGGAGAATGAATTCGATCTGGGATAACCGGCTTTTTCGTTTATTTTTTGAGATATCACCATCAGGTTATCCATGACAGAAGACCGTTTGTCTTTCAAAACCATGACCATGAGAACAGGCGTTTGGATGGTCATGGCCCTTTCGCTGTTTTTACTGCTGTCCGGCCTGACTGGCTGTTCCGGACACCTCTATCCCCAGGGCCGGGCGATCACGGACTGGCAGATCTGTTACAACGAAAACCCGGATCCCGCCGTGGTCAGGGAAAAATGCGCCTGGGTCGACAAGGATATTTCGCACCTGTTTTCCATACCCAAACCCAGCGCCCGCTCTGGCCGTTACGTGTGGCTCAGGGCCAAATTTTTCCTGGAACATCCGGAAACAGTCGCCGGCCTTTCCCTGGGCCGGATTTACGACACGGACAAAGTGTACGTCAACGGCGTGCTGGTGGGTGAGAGAAAGCAGGAGGATGTCCAGGAATTCCATTTTCCCAGAAACTACAGCCTGCTTCCTGGAGTCCTCGTCAAAGGGGACAATGAGGTCCTGATTCAAGTCGGGGTCCACGGCAAGGAATTTGCCGGGATCCTGGGGCAGGTCCGGCTTCTTGACGCCAGAGGTTTCAGCCGGGACAAGGTTCTGGACTCCCTTTTTTTTCTCCACATCCCCCTGTCGATCATGGCCATGCTCCTGGGGCTGTTCGTTACCATTCTCGTTTTCCACGTCCTGAGCGAGGCGGGCGCCCTTGTGTACGTGGTTCTGGGAATCATTCTCACCTGGACCGTCCATCTGGCCATGATCTTTTTTCCCATTCAGCCCCTTTCCATGGAATGGCGCATCGTCGTTCTGTGGTTTAGTTTTTTCGCCAGCTCCGTGTTGTTCGTGCTGTTCGTCCAGTTCAATTTCCGGGTGTTTTACAGGAATCTCACCTGGGCCTTCGTGGCCCTGACGGCTGTTGTCACACTGATCGCCCTTTCCGGCTCCTCTCCGATTTCACCGGGCAGTCCGGGCAGGTTTCTGGGCGCGGTCAGCGTTTTCATGACCAATGGCCTGGTTATCTTTTTCTACGTCACTTTGCGAAAATCCCTGGAAAGGAGGGTGAAAATCCTTTTCTGGTGCCTGGCGTTCATTCCCGGCGAAATCATCGGTCTTGACATCCTGAACTATTTTTACGGAACCCGTTCGGTTCCCTATTTTCACATCTACAGCCTTCCTTTGCTGATGCTGATGATCGTTCTTCTGTACCGGGACACCATGCTTGGAGAACGTCACAGGCTGAAACTGATGACCGCGAAGGGGGCGGAAGATCCGGTTCCAGACAGCGGCGGAGGATCGGTGGTGACACCCCAGGTCCGGGAGAAACTGAACCGCCTCCTCGATTATATCCAGACAAATTACAGCCGTCCTGTCACCCGTGAAGATCTGGCGGAAATGGCCGGGCTGAGTCCGGATTACCTGGGCAGGATGTTCAAGGCCCACACGGGGCAGAAAATCAACGATTACATCAACGGGGTGAGAATCCGGGAAGCCTGCCTCCTTCTCAGGGACAACCCTGAAGCCAAAATTATCGATATCGCGTTTATCGTGGGGTTCGAAAGCCTCGCCACATTCAACCGGGCCTTCATGAGAATCATGAAACTGGCTCCCACCGACTACCGCCAGACATTTTCAGAACCCGGATGATGTCCTTTGTCTCCCACATGCCATTTTGAGGGGTTGCGGTCTTGTTCTGTCCATGGGAAAGAACCAGGGGCGGTCGTTTTTTTTTAAGTCCAACCCTCCGATATGATGGGCAATGGTGGTGTTCTTTCCTCTTGTCGCCTTGAAATGGCGTGATCAATTTCCGTCATGCCTGTTTTTGAAAAGCCGCCGGCTTTTTTTTCTGGTAGGTCATGACCGTTTTCCACGGCAGATGTGGAGTTACGGCCAAGGTATGAAAAAAGGAGTGTGACGGAGTGCGGCAAAGACAGGTGCTGATCACGGGAGGCGGGGGATTTCTTGGAAAAGCCCTGGCCGAAAAATGTGTGGATAGAGGTGACAGGGTTTTCAGTTTTTCACGAACGGATCGGCCGGAACTTACCGCTCTGGGTGTGGTGCAGATCATCGGCGACGTGACGGACAAATCGGCGGTGGACGCCGCGGTCCGGGGCATGGACGTGGTGTTCCACCTGGCGGCCAGGACCGGATACTGGGGGCGACTGGCTCCCTTTTACAAAACGAATGTCAAGGGAACCCGGAATGTCATCGAGGCATGCCGCGGAAGCCAGGTCAAGGTGCTTGTCTACACCAGCACCACCCGGGTGATGATGGAAGGGCGAAGGGTTCTCCCCGGAACGGGCAGCGCCGATTACCCTCGGCGCTTCAGTGACAATGCCGCCATGTCCAGGGCCTTTGCCGAACAGGCGGTCCGGAAAGCCGCCGACGAAGATCTGAGAACGGTGATTCTGAGGCCGCACATGATCTGGGGCCCTGGCGACACCTCCACCGTGCCGGGGATTCTTAAAAAAAGAAGACCATTGTTTCGGATCGGCAGCGGAAAAAACAAGGTGTCCGGTATCTATGTGGAAGACGCGGCCATGGCCCACCTGATCGCTGCGGACAGGGTTTTCGAAAACCCGGACCTTTCCGGGAAAGCCTATGTGATCGCCCAGAGCGAACCTTTGGTTCTCTGGGACTTCATCGACTCGATCCGGGCCATGAAAGGGGAGGAACCGGTGCGGTTCCGCCTTCCGAAACGGATGGCGTACAGGATCGGGAGTGTTCTTGAGTTTTTACACAAACACCTGGGACTTCCCTTCGGTCCGGTCCTCACACGGGCCATGGTCAGGGAGCTGGCCTTTTCCCATGTGTTTGACAACGGGCCGTTTCAGAAAGACCTCGGCTTCGAGCCGGAGGTGTCCCTTGACCAGGGAATGACCGCCTACAAAAGATGGCTCATGGCCCTTAAACCGGATAAATAATGGACAAACGGCGATTGAAGCGTTGTAAGTTCGGAAAGGAGAGAACATGAAACAGGAAGTTTTTCCACATCTTGGACGAAGAGACTTTATGAAATACACCCTGGTCGCCGCAGGCCTTCTGGCCATGCCCGCCGCTCCGGGCTGCGGAATCGCGAGAAAGAACGTGTCCGAACCCCTGGGCGGGCGTCCCCTTCTATTGAAAAACCTGAACCTGGTGGATGTGGTTTCCGGCCAGGTGCTTGAAAACGCCTGGCTCTTGGTGGACAACGGAACGATTGTGTCCCGGGGCGTCGGCCCTGTGGACACGCCTCCGGGCCGGTTGGTTTTCGACATGAAAAACCGTTACCTGATTCCCGGGCTCATCGAGGCCCATTGCCACAGCACGGCGTCGCCGATTTTTTCCATGAGGATGGTCGATACCATGCGCCACACCCGGCAGTTGAAACATAATTATGTGGCGACCATCGAATCCGGAGTGACCACGATCCGGGACATGGGCGCCTTTTCAGGGCTTCTTCGCTATTTTATCCGTCAGATTGAGGACGGGTCCCTGCCCGGTCCCCGGGTCACCTACTGCAATTCCATTCTCAACGTCATGGGCGGTCATCCTGAAATTCCCCCCACGGACATGAATCTTTTCGCCAAACCCATGTCCCTTTTCATCGGGATGATCATGGACAATTTCAGGGACACCGAGGAAATGGAAGAGTGCCTGGAGAAAAACGCCAGGGGCGCCTCGTTCATCAAGCTGTCCATGGACGCCCAGACCCTGTTCTGCAAGAAGAACAAGGAGATCCCTGTCTATACTAAAGACCAGCTGGACCGGGTGTTCCGGTTTGCCGAAAAGAAGGGGTTGCCTGTTTCAGGCCATATCCAATACAAGTCCGGTTTTGACCGGGCCCTGGAATACCCGTTCAACTCGGTGGAGCACATGGTCTCCGACGTGGTCCTGACCGATGAGGAGGTGATCCGCATGGCGGACCGGAAGCTGGCCATCGTTCCCACCATGACCCTCAGTCAGTCCTTTCTGGTGGACGAGGCCTACGATGACCTTCCCCTGGCTTACCGGACGCCGGAAATCCAGGCGGAGCGCGAGGCCAGGGCCGAGTATTTCAGCACGGCGGCGACAAACCACTGCGACAGGGTGCTTCACGAACAGAACCTCACAGCCATGTCCTATTACAAGAAGCTGGGATGGGACAACCTTTGGGCGAAAAAGAAGTTTCTCATGAATCCGGATACCTATTTCAATATGGTGATCAACGGCCAGAAGAACCTCCGGAAAATGAAAGAGGCCGGTGTGCTGATCGGCTGCGGGATCGACGCGGGGATGCCCTTCAACTATTTTGGAGGAAGTTACCGGGAATACGAGTATTTCAGCCGGGTGGGGTTCACTCCCATGGAGATCCTCCGCTGCGCCACGATTCACAACGCACGGATTCTCAGGATGGATGACAGGATAGGGTCCCTGGACCCCGGAAAGTACGCCGACATGGTGGCCTATGACCGAAATCCCCTTGAGGATATCCGGGTTCTTAGGTCTCCCCAGCTTGTTTTCAAGCAGGGGGATTTGATGTTCGCGGCAAGGGATTTAAAATCCGACGGGACCCTGGCCGCCTCCGAGCTGGCCGCAGGCCGCGTTTAGACGTTCTCCCCGGCTCCATCGTTTGATCACGAACACCTTCCGTTCCTCAAGGAACGAGGCGAAACGGTGGATGTCTTCATCGGCGGCCGGTGCATGGCCAAAGGCCCTGGTCCGGTTCAGGGGGATCAGGTTCACCCGAACCGGAAGACCTGTAAGGAAATCGGCCAGTTCCAGGGCATGGTCCCTGGCGTCGTTCACCCCGGGGATCAGGACGTAGCCGATGAGGAAAAGTCCCCGGGGAGGCAGGGGGTAAGCGAGGAGCGCCTGTTTCAGCCGTTCCATGGGCCAGGTTCTGTTCACGGGCATGAGACGGTCCCGGATACGGTCGTTCGGGGCGTTCAGGGAAAGGGCCAGGTGGATGTTCGGGATTCCGCTTTTTCCGAGGGCTTCGATGCCCGGAACAAGGCCTGCCGTGGAAAGGGTCATGTGGCTTGGGGCGATGTCGAAGCCCCTCTGGTCGCTGAGCACGGCGATGGCTTGCCTGACCTGTTCGAAATTGTCGAAGGGCTCCCCCATGCCCATGAACACGATGTTCCGGATGTCTTTTTTCAAAACGAACCGGGCCGCGTAAACCTGGGCCGTCATTTCCGATGCACGGAGATTCCTCTTCAATCCCATGCCTCCGGTTTCGCAGAAACGGCAACCCATCCGGCACCCGATCTGGCAGGACAGGCACAGGGTGTTGTGGTTTTGCATGGGGATCACCACCGATTCGGTTTCAAGGCCGTCGGCCATACGTGTGGTGAATTTCACCGTGCCCGCTTCGGTGACGGTCCGGGTGATTTCGGGGATCGGGATCTTTACATCCCTGTTCAGTCGCTCGGTCAGGGACGGGGAATCTTTGAACTCCCGGGCCTGGTCAAAATGACGGTTTCCCCGTTTCAGCACCTCCCTGACCAGGGCTTTAGCGTGATAGGCCCCTTTGCCGTAGCGTGTTTCCAGAATTCCGGTCAGTTCGTCGCATGTCAGTCCGAAAATGTTCATGTCGATTAAAAATCCTGTGCGCGTTGTGGCGTTTTTCGGCCGTAAAGCCCTATCTTCAAAAGCATTCGGGATAGTAACGCAAAATCCTCTGATGATCAAAGCCCTTTCCAGGACTTTTCGCAGGGCGATCGCATGTAAGGATCTTACCGCCATGTCATGTAAAGCCGAAGCTCCCAACCTTGTCATTCCGGGCGGCCTCCGATAGGCCGGAGAGATTGGAATCTGTCAGGATTTGGCAAAACGAAACCATTCGAGATCCGAAGCCGACCCGGAATCCACGCCTGCATGGGCTAAGCCCCCTATGCAAATCGAGGGCTACCTCTTTCACGGGCATGGTTTCCGGTTAATCGGTATCGCTATCGGTATCGGTATCGATCATCAGAACATTTCGATAGCGAACCCGATCCCGATAGCAATAGCAATGGTTAAGATCCACGACGATGATACATGCGATTACCCTGAGACCTTTTCGGGAATTGTATTTACAAAGCCATACGCTGCGTTTAAGATGGGACCCGCATGTTTTCACGACAACGAGGTTTTCATGGCGTATTTAAGACCGCTTTGCTTTATATTCTCCCTGTCACTTTTCATGATCGCCGTTTCTTCAGACAGCTCCCACGCGATCACCGTGAGCGAGGAGAACGAGATTTCCCGGGAGTTCATGAGGTATGTCCGGCAGAACTACCCGATCATCGAGGACCCCGAGATCGCCGGGTACATCCAGAAGCTGGGGGACCGCATCCTGTCCACCTATCCGCCCCAGCCTTTCAAATACAGGTTTTACGTCATTAAAAACGAGGTGTACAACGCGTTCGCCGGACCGGGTGCCCAGATTTTCATTCACAGCGGACTCTTCGAGGCCCTGGAAAACGAAGCGGAACTGGCCGGGATTCTCGGCCACGAAATCGCCCATTCCACCTGCCGTCATATCTCCCAGAACATCGACCGGTCCGGCAAGATCGGGCTTGGAACTTTGGCCGGTGTGGCCGCCGGGATCTTCCTCGGCATGTACGGCGATCCGGCCGCCGGCAGCGCCCTGACCGTGGGGGCCCTGGCCGGTTCCCAGACCCTGGCCCTGAGCTACAGCCGGGAAGATGAAATGCAGGCGGACCACGAAGGCCTGACCCGCCTGTACGCCCTGGGATACTCGGGTCACGGGCTTCTCAACGCCCTGGGCAAAATCAGGAGCCGCCAGTGGTTCGGCCAGGAACAGATCCCCGACTACCTGACCACCCATCCGTCCCTTGAAAGCAGGATCGGCTACATCCAGAACTGGATGGATTCGCGGTCCCTTCCGGGCAAGCCTCCTGTTCGTGACGATTTCGACTTTCACCTGATCAAGACCCGGCTGAAAGCCCTTTACGGCCCCATCGAGGAAAACCGCCGGGAGTTCGGCAGGGTTCTCGAAAAAAAACCCGACGATATTTTCGCCACCTACGGCCTGGGGATTCTTCTGGCCCGGTCGGGCAAAATGGACGAAGCCATCGAATACCTGAAAAAAACCTTAGAGAAACGGGCGTTTCATCTGAGCATCATCAAAACTCTGGGCAAGGTGTATTTTGACGCAGGTCTGTATGTCCATGCCAGGGGAGTTTTCGAGGGAGCGCTGGCCGTGGTTCCCCAGGACTGGGAGTGCAACCTTTATCTTGGGCGGATTTACACGGAAACAGGGGATTACGACAAGGCCCTCGACCTGTTGAAACCCCTGGTGGCCGAAGAACGGGGGGATGCCATGATTTTTTACGCCTTAGGGGATCTTTACGCAAGAAAAGGCATGCTTCTTGAATCCTACTACCATCTCGGACTGTACTACAGGCAGCGGCTGGACCTCCGGAACGCCCTGATCCAGTTCGAACGGGCCTTGAAAAACACCAGGGACCCCGAGATGAAAAAGAAGATCGAAGACATCATCCGGGACATCCGTGGGGAAGAACAGAAAGAGAAAAAAGCGGAGAAAAAATCCGGCAGGCTTCATGGAGTGATGCCGGATCAAAACAGGACTCTTTCCCTGGATGTCATGGAAGGCCTTCTCTGAATTTCTTTTTTTTATTTTTTTCTGAACCTTTCCCATGAGTCCGGCCGATATATTGATCCAATACCATGACTTTTCTTGACAACCCGTCGGCCCTGTGGGGCGGATGGGTGTTTCTCTGGAGCAAGCGATGAGCCAGATTCTGGGAAAAAACCGCATCCTGATCGTGGACGACCAGTCTTCGAACATCAAGGTCATCGGAGAAACCCTGAAAGGGATCTACGAGATCCAGTTCGCCAGGAGCGGGAAAGAGGCCCTGTCCATGGTGGCCGAAAGTCCGCCGGACCTGATTCTCCTCGACATCATGATGCCCGGCATCGACGGATACGAGGTCTGCCGGCGGCTCAAGAACGAGCATAAAAGTTCGGAAATTCCCATTATATTTATCACGGCCAGGGACGACGCCCTTGACGAGGCCAAGGGGTTCAAACTCGGGGCCGTGGACTACATCACCAAACCTTTCAATCCTGAAATCGTCAAGGCCCGGGTGAAAACCCACATCGAACTGAAACGTCACCGGGACCATCTCCATGAGATTGTCCGGGAACGGACCAGCCAGCTGATCCATTCGGACAGACTGGCCACCCTGGGAACCATTTCCGCCGCCGTGGCCCATGAAATCAAGAATCCCCTGTTTTTCATCAGCGGCAACGCCGAACTTGTCCAGCACTACATCGCCACAGGGAAATATGAGACGGCCGTTGAGAAAGCGGATAAAATCCTTGAAGGGACCCGGAGGATCAGCCGGCTTGTGGACTACCTCAAAGGCTACGCCAGGAACAAGGACGCAGACAGGCGGCGCACCCTGGTGGCCGACGTGGTGAACGACAGTCTGGACCTTGTCGGATACAGGTTGAAACAGAGTCGGGTGACGGTCTCATGCTCCGACATTCCCCAGGATCTCGCGGTGCGCTGCGACCTCCAGAAGTTATCCCAGGCCCTGGTCAATCTCATGGGCAACGCCCTGGACGCCATGGGATCTTCTGAAGGCCTGATCCGGATTGGTGTGGAGAAAAGCGGGAGCGAGGTGCTGATTTCCGTCAGGGACAGCGGACCGGGAATCGATCCGGAGAAAGCGGAAAGTATCTTTCAGCCGTTTGTCACGTCAAAATCCAAGGAGCAGGGAACCGGTCTCGGTCTTTTCATCGTGAGGCATCTGGTGGAAGAACATGACGGGCGGGTGGAAATCACGAAAAACGGGAAGGACGGGGCGGAATTCACCATCACCCTTCCCCTGGATGTCTTGGACGAATGACCTTACGATGGAAGTCCGGGGTCCCCGACAAAGCGGACCTCGATGCCGGTCGGGGTTTCCCGGACCACCTCTCCTGTTGTTTTGACCGGCCTTCCTTCTTTGCGGTTTTCAAAGGCCAGGGTCAGAATCTCTCCCGGCGTGAACCGTTCCCGTGTTTCAATGAAAAGCCCGCTGGACGAGATCATCGAAGCCATGCCCTTGCCGATGCGCGGGCCAGCGGCGAAGACCACGTCACAGAGGGCCATGGAATCGGATTTTCGTTTTCTTTCCTCTATTTCTTGAAGGGTTTCAAGGATTTCGTTCGCTGGCATGCTGAGAATGAGACTGATCAGCCTGGATGTGGCTCCGGATACGGTCATTCTTTTTTCTGTTTCTGTTGAAATCATATCAAACCTCCCCCCTCGCTGACACACAAAATGGCGCGGATGCCTTGTGATGCGTCGTTTTGTAAACAGGTTCTTCAAAGGCCGTGCCAGACCGTCCGATTTTTTGGAAGACCCGGCTGGAAACCCGAATCGTGTGATATGGCGCAAAATGGGCCATCTGGAGGCCGGGGTTGGGGCAGGTTGAGCGCGGGATGTTGATATTTCGATACTTTGTTCATATTAAAACAACATGGATGGTATTTCGTGAATCCTCGGTTGATTCCAGCCTAAAAAGCGGGTATAAAACAAAAATCATGGTGCAAGCCACGCCAGCAGGGAATGGTTTTTCAATAAAAGCCATGGAATAAATAGTGGCCGTCAAAACCATAACTGCTTGAAAAAACGGGTTATGGTCGAATTATCGCTCCGGTGGGCATGGGGGAGTGTGGGAAGACTATCAGTTTTGGCATGTCGATTGCTTAAAAGAAGCCTGTTTGTTTTATCGTAAAAAGTCGCTTTATGGTCTGTTTGGGCATCCATCCTCCCCATCCCCCCCCCACCGGATGTCTGAATGTAAGTAAAGCGGCTTTTTACGACTTTTTTTTGGCCGAATGTCCTGTCTCTTGCATATCTGGTCGGGAAGGGGGGATCACATCATGGAAAAAGTCACGATCAAGTATTATTTCCTTCTCGAAAACGGGGAAAAGAAGAGTTTCGTCTTTCAGCTGGACCCCATGGATCCTGATCGTCCGGAAAATCTGGACGTAAACCATCCGGAATGGACAAGACTGGATTTCCACCAATGCCCCATATGTCCCTATGACCCGAAAGAACGGGTGTACTGCCCCCTGGCCGTCAACCTCGTGGATATCATCCAGCGTTTCGACGGTCTTCTGTCCTATGAGAAAGTCTACCTGCGCGTGGTGAGCAAGGAGCGGGAAGTGTCCAAAAAAACCACGGTTCAGCACGGGATGAGTTCCCTGATGGGCCTGGCCATCGCGGCCAGCGGCTGCCCCCACACCTCGTTTCTCGCGCCCATGGCCCATTTCCACATGCCTCTGGCCAGCGTGAAAGAGACGGTGTTCCGGGCCGTTTCATCGTTTCTTCTGTCGCAGTATTTTCTCAAACAGGAAGGCAAGAATCCGGATTTCGAGCTGGGGGGACTTACCGAAATTTACAGGAACCTCCAGGTGGTCAACAGCGCCACGGCCGGACGCCTGAGAATGGTCACCGCCAGTGATTCCACGGTAAACGCCATCATCCTCCTCGACACCTTCGCCCAAAGCCTGCCCATTGTTCTGGACACAGCCCTCCAGGAAATCAGGAAGATGTACGCTCCCTATCATGCCAGCACCACGAAAATGCCTGAAAAAAAGAAAGAAGACGAAGAGGACGGGTTCCTGTATTGATCAGGAATTGAAATTGCGCCGCACCTGTAGTCTGTCCAGGAGATAGCTCCCCTTACTTTCTGTCTTTCCGGGTCTTTTCCAGGCCGATCTCCCCGAGCCGCCACAGTTCGTAAAGGCATTCCTGCTCGTCCAGGATATCTTTCAGGATTTCGATGTTGGTCAGGGGATTCATCAGAACGCTGCGAAGTACGACGATTTTTCCCGGAGGCATGCCGGGGAAGATGGTGTCCTGTTCCAGAACCGTCCTGGACACGAAACTCTTTCCGGCTTCCCGCTGTTCCTGCTGAATGGTTCTGTTCAGTTCGTTGAGCTCGTCGTTGATCTCGTCGATTCTCTGGGCAGAAGCGGTTTTCATCTCAGTCTGGAGTTCAGGCGGACAGACCCGGTAGGTGAGGATGTTGAGTTCCGGCCGGGTTGTCAGCTGGAACAGGGGGCGGCTCTCGATTTCTTCGGCGAAAGCGGCGGCCAGTTCGATGCCGTGCTCGATCAGCATCCCGTAACCCCTTGTTCCCATGATCTTGATGGCGCTGTCCAGGATCAGGCAGTTGGCCTCACGGGAACCGGCCAGGGTCCGTATCCCCAGATCCACACTGCCCCTCCGGTTCACGTAGTTGGCGTGGTAGCTGATGGCGTCAAGGCCCCAGGGGTTTTTGAAATAGATCATTCCGCAGCCCATGGGCATATAGAACTGTTTGTGCCCGTCGATGGTCACGGAGTCGGCTAGTTGAATCCCGTCAAGGAGATGTTTGTAACGGTCGCTCATCAACGTGGGTCCGCCCCAGGCGGCGTCCGCGTGGAAATGGATATTCTCCCGGGCGCAGATGGCGGCGATGTCGCGAAGAGGGTCCACCGTTCCGGTTTCCGTGGTGCCCGCGATACCCACGATGGCGATGATTTTTGTCCGGCCGTCCTGTTTGGCACAGGCGATGGCCTCCTCGAGGGCGTCGATTTTCAGGCGGTTGTTCTGGTCCACGGCCACGGGGATGATGTTTTCGTTGCCAATGCCGAGCAATCCCCCGGCTTTCCTGAACGAGTAGTGCGCCCGTCTGGACACGAGAACCACACAGCGGTCGACGCCGTAGGCCCTGTACGCTTCGACCAGCCCTTTTTTCTCGATTCCTGCGAAACCTTCTTTGGGTCCCAGGGCTTTGTTCCGGGCCACCCACAGTGCCGTGAGGTTGGCCGTGGTGCCGCCTTCCATGAACGATCCCAGGGAGGTGTCCGTGTTCTGGACGTGTTCTTTGTAAAACTCGTCGCTGAGATTGAAGATCATGCGGTGGATCTTGGCCACGATCTGTTTTTCAAGAACCGAGACGACCTTGGATGTCTCCAGCTTGACCACGTTCTGGTTCAGGGCCGCGACAATGGCTTTCAGGTGGACCATGAAATAAGGGATGGCTGCTGTCATGTGGCCCACGAAATAGGGCGAGGCCACGTTCACCGCGTGGGGTGCGATGGTGTCGAAAACACCGGTCACCACCTCGGCGAGCTTTTTTTCCGGGCATTTGTTCAGCACAGTCTGAGTGTAATCGTCGGCCAGATCTTTCAGGCTGATTTCCTCGGTGATTCCAACACTTTTGATGAGAAAATCATGGAGTTCGAAAAGAATCTGACTCATCAGCCCAACCAGTGTTGCGCGTGTTTCGGCATCTTCAGGGCAGGTGAACACCTGTATCAGGCCAATCCAGTCTTTGACAAGCTCGTTGTTTTGGGGCTGATTGCTGTTTTTCATCGTAAATCCCGGTCGTTAAATAAACTCGTGTCCAACAACGGCTCTCTTTATAAACACGTTTCCTGAAAAAAACAATAGAATAACAGGATTCAACAAATAATATGCTTTTCTTGACACGGAAAGGGTTTTAGCCTAAATTTTGCACGTTCCCGCGGTTCCCATTCATCCCGGTGCAAGACCTTGACTGGAAAAACACCTGGTTTCAAAAGCTTTTCATGCTTCCGGGCGAGATGACGGCGACCGTTGGGCTGTTGACAGAACCACCTTCCGGGTGAAACGAAAGTGAAGGCATGAAAGACCATCTGATCAGAAACTGGATTCTGGGACTGGCCGTGTTTGTCGGGGCCGCCGTCGTTCTGTACCTGTTCCTCGGGCCAGGACGCAGGATCGGGTCCCAGGATGTTCCCGGCTCCGCGGGTGTCACCGGAAACCTGGTGGATTCGTCGGTCCGTCTTTATTTTTCAGACCGGGAGACAGGACTTCTGAAAACAGAAGAGAGAAACATGAGGCATCCTGAAACGACCCTGGAGTTCGGCAGGATGATCCTGGGGGCCCTGCTTATCGGCCCTGAAAAAAATGGTGAAAGGACACTTCCTTCCGAGACCCTGCTCCGGGCTTTCTACGTGTTGAGAGACGGCACGGCGGTGGTTGATTTTTCAAAAGAAGTCGCGACCAGGCACCCCGGGGGGGCCATGTCTGAATACGCGACGATCATGTCCGTCGTCCATTCCCTTGCCACCAACATTCCGGATATCAAGCGTGTCCGTTTCCTTGTCGACGGCAAGGAAAAGGAAACCCTCGCCGGCCATATCGACCTTGGAGAGCCGTTCTCCCCCGATCCCTCGTGGGTCAGGTAGCTTACACACCATCAGGACAGATTCGAACCCTATGAAAAAAGTCAAAATCGATCAGATCAGAAATATCGGGATCATGGCCCACATCGACGCCGGCAAGACCACGGTGACCGAGCGCATCCTTTATTATACAGGCAAATCCCACAAGCTGGGCGAGGTCCATGACGGTGAAGCGGTCATGGACTGGATGGTGGACGAACAGGAGCGGGGCATCACCATCACCTCGGCCGTCACCACCTGCCAGTGGAAAGACAAGATTATCCAGGTTATCGACACGCCGGGCCATGTGGATTTCACCATCGAGGTGGAACGGTCCTTGCGGGTTCTTGACGGGGCCATCGGCGTGTTCTGCGCCGTGGGCGGGGTGGAACCCCAGTCCGAGACGGTCTGGCGACAGGCCGACAAATACCATGTGCCCCGAATCGCCTTCGTGAACAAGCTGGACCGTGTGGGGGCCGATTACCACAACACCATCCAGATGATGGTGGACAAGCTCCACGCCCGTCCCCTGATCACCCAGATCCCTGTGGGCATGGAGGAAAAGTTCAAGGGCGTGATCGATCTGGTCCGGATGAAGCAGATCATCTGGCATGACGAAACCATGGGTTCGGAATACACCCTTTCGGATATCCCCGCAGATCTCATGGACGAAGCGGAAACCTACAGGGACCGTCTGGTGGAGATGGTGGCAGACCACGACGACGCCATCATGGAATCCTACCTGGCCGAGGAGCCGGTGAGTGAGGAAGATCTGATCGCCGCCATCCGCAAAGCCACCATCGACCTGAAACTGGTGCCGGTTCTCTGCGGCAGCGCCCTGAAGAACAAGGGCATCCAGACCCTCCTGGACGCCATCGGCCATTATCTGCCCAGCCCGCTGGATGTGCCTCCGCCCCATGGAACCCACCCGGACACGGGAGAGCCCGTGGCCTTCGAGCCCAAAGACAGCGAGCCCCTGTCCGCCCTGATTTTCAAGGTGTCCATGATGGAAGGCCGGAAAATGGCCTTTGTCAGGATCTACAGCGGAAAACTGAAAGAAGGGGAAGATGTGTTCAACCCGGGGCTGAAGAAGAAAGAGAAACTGTCCCGCATCCTCAAAATCCACGCCAACAAGCGGGAACGCATTGACGAAACAGGGGCCGGAAGCATCGTGGGAGTCATGGGCCTCAAGGATTCGTCCACCGGCGACACCTTGTGCGGCACCACCCACCAGATTCTCCTGGAACGCATGGAATTCTACGAACCGGTGATCTCCATCGCCGTAGAACCGAAAACCGTCACCGACCAGGACAAGCTCGAGAGTGTTCTTGAAAAATTCGTGGCCGAAGATCCCACCCTCCGGGTCAGGACAGACGAGGACACCGGTCAGACCCTTCTTTCCGGCATGGGCGAGCTTCACCTGGAAATTATCATCAGCCGGATGCAGCGGGAGTTCAACACCGAGGTCAACGTGGGCAAACCCCAGGTGGTCTACCGGGAGACCCTGGCGAAAACCGTCACCACCACCGCGATGTTCGACCGTGACGTGGCGGGCCAGAAGCATTTCGGTGAAGTCAGCCTGAAACTCGTGCCCCAGGAAAGGGGCCAGGGCGTCAGCTTCCGTTCCGAGGTGGGCCCCGAGCAGATCCCCGACATCTACATTCCGGCCATCAAAAAAGGCGTCATGGACAGTTTCGACAGCGGCATTCTCATGGGCTACCCTGTGGTGGACGTGGAAGCCGTGCTGGTGGGCGGGTCGTTCCGTGAAGGACTGGGGTCCGAACTGGCCTACAAGGTCAGCGCGTCCATGGCGGTCCGGGAGGCTCTGGAAAAAGGTGAGCCCTACCTGCTCGAACCGATCATGGCCGTGGAGATTTTCGTGCCCGACGCGTTTATGGGCGAGGTGATCGGCGATCTGAACTCACGGGGCGGCAAGGTGGAGGCCATCACTCCCAAGGCCGGTATCCAGACCATCCACGCCACGGTGAGTCTGTCGAAAATGTTCGGTTACTCCACATCCATCCGTTCCGCCACCCAGGGACGGGGCACGTTCACCATGCAGTTCTCCCACTTCGACAAGGCGGCAGGCAAGAAATCATGATGGCGTCGTAAAAAGTCCCATATGCGGCGTTATAGTGTTTGGCCGGACGTTCGACGTACTACATGTACGCCTTCACGCCCGGCCAAACACTATGCCTTGCCTCTGGGCCTTTTTCCATAGCCATCGGGCGACTTTTCACGAGTCCATCTTTATTAGATCTTTCTTTTTTCAGCCCCTTCCCCAGAGGGGGTCGTCTCCGAAACGTTCCCGCCACAGTTCTTCCGGGGTCAGGTTTTCACCCACGGCCTGTTCGGAAAAGGAAAAACGGTAATTGGCGCAGTATTCCGTGATCGTTTTGTAGGCCGCAACGATTTTCCGGGTCATTTCCGCGCAGGTTTCCGGATGGCTCCGGCACGTGTCAGGATGCCACTTGGCCAGCATGGTCCTGTACGCCGATTTGACGGTTTTCAAACTGGCTGTTTCAGGAAGCCCCAGGATCGTCCTGGCTTCCGTAATCTCCTGGTATTTCTTCAGCATATCCCATCCTGTCTATGGTTTTCTTCCGAACATATTCGAAACATCAGGCGCAGCCTCAGGCCGGTCAAGGCCCGAAGGCTTTCTCGGCGGCCTGGCTCACCCCGTGGCAGTCGTTGGACGATACCACGGTGAACCGCTGTTTCAGATCCTCCGGTGCGTTTTCCACCACGTAGGCTTGGTCAACCGCACACAGAAGCGACTCGTCGTTGTAATCGTTGCCCACAGCCGCGATGTTTTGGCGGTCGATGCCCAGATGGTCGGCCAGCCAGAAGGCGGCGGAGGCCTTGGACACGTTTTTTGGGAATACCTCGATCCACACGGTTTTTCCGTCAAAGGGCGAGGTGGTCCTGATTACGGTGAAGGCGGGCAGCCGGTCTTTGAGTTCAAGGTAAATTCCATGGCCCGAGGTTTCAGGCACCATGGCGATGAACTGAGACGAGGGACCGGGCTGGTATGACCCGTTTCCCATGGGCCGGCAGTGGTTCTCGTAGAAAGCGATCCGGGTCATGAAATCCGGGTTGGAATCCGAAGGGCCGTGGTACGCGAAGCTGTGGTTGTCCGGCAGGGGATCGTGGATCATGAAATCCAGGGACATGCCCTTGAAAACACGGCAGATGCGGGCTGTCTGGCCGGAATCCAGCCCTTCGGCCTTCATGATGCGCGGCAGGGTAACGGGGTAAGGCGTCACGCCCAGTCCGGTGGAGAAGATCAGGTAGTCGAAGGGAAGGGGGCCGGGAACCGAGCGCTTCAGGGAAAAGACAGACCGTCCCGTGGCCAGGACCCGGGTGACTCCCAGGCGGCCCAGGCGCTCCAGGGTGTCCAGATCTTTTTTGGAAAAGGTCCGGTCCGAGCGGAAAAGGGTTCCGTCCAGATCGGAGATGAACATCTGCTTTTTCTTCATGGTCTTCCTGTTAAAACGTCTGAATCGGTATCGCTATCGGGTTCGAACTCGATGTTCTGAACGTTTCGATAGCGATACCGATTCCGATAGCGATACCGATTAAGATAGCGATGGTTATGATCCATGTCCATGTGACATGGGATTGTTCCGACGCCCCGGTTGACGGCCATCTGTTTTTTTCGTATCATTCGGCACGTTCGATGAGTCCTGAAAGACATCGTGCGAAAATAACACCTATCAGACATCGGTCCGGGTGGGCAAAGGAAAAGTCATGACGAAACATGGGTTGAAGAGAAGATGCGCTGCGTTGATGGCTCTTGTTCTGGGAGGCCTGGTCACTGGATGCGCCGGAAAAACATGGGATATCCGCCAGGTGGAAACCACCTTTGTCCACCAGGCGGACAACCGGGAGTACGTTCAGAAAAACGCCGTACTCGTGAACCGCGAGACAGGGGAGAGCTGGGTTTTTTCCAGCGATGTGAACAGCCGCTACTACTGGGAGAAAATCCCGTTTTCAGACAAGGACCGGACAGGAAAATGATGATGGATTTTGACAGTGTGGACACCCGGATCGACGCCCTGGGTGAAGCCAAGATCGACAGCCCCCTTTTGAAAAGCGGACAGACCTGGGCCGGTGACGTGTTTGTCGACGAAGAAAACCGCGTGCTGATCCATGTGAACGAAAAGCACATCCAGCGGATGATGGACGAGGGGAAAAGGCCCCCGGCTTTTGAAATGGCGGGGCCCAGGCGGACCATCTACTTCGATCCCAGCAAGGTCCGCTGCGCCCTGGTGACCTGCGGCGGCCTCTGTCCCGGCTTGAACGACATCATCCGGTCGATCGTGCTGGAGCTGTACCACCGCTACGGGGTCAAGAAGATTTACGGCATCAAGTACGGGCTCCAGGGTTTTATCCCCGAATACGGCCATGACGTGATGGAAATGCACCCGGAAAACGTGGTCCGGATTCTTGACCGGGGCGGCTCGATTTTAGGGTCTTCCCGCGGTCCCCAGGATGTGGAGGCCATTGTGGATTCCCTGGACCGGATGAACATCTCGATTCTGTTCATGATCGGCGGGGACGGAACCCTGATGGCCGCCACACGGCTCAACGAGGCCATCCAGGCCAGGGGGCTCAAGATCAGCGTCATCGGGATTCCCAAGACCATCGACAACGACGTGTATCTGGTGGCCCGGTCTTTTGGGTTCGACACGGCGGTTGAAATCGCCACCCAGGCGATCCGGGGAGCTCACAACGAGGCTGAAGGCTACCCTTACGGCATCGGGCTGATCAAGCTCATGGGCCGTCATTCGGGGTTTCTCGCGGCCACGGCTTCCCTGGCCCAGCAGGACGTGAACTTCGTGCTGGTCCCTGAGGTGGATTTCGACCTGGACGGCCCCAACGGCCTTCTGGCCCATCTTGAAACACGGCTGGTCCGGCGCAAGCACGCGGTGATCGTGGTGGCCGAGGGCGCGGGGCAAAAGTACTTCGAGGAAACAGGCGACGAACGGGATCTTTCGGGCAACCTGAAGCTCAAGGATATCGGTCTTTTCCTGAAAGACAAAATCACCGATTATTTCAAGGCGAAGAACCTGCCCATCTCCCTGAAGTATATCGATCCCAGCTATATCATACGAAGCCTGCCCGCCAACGCCAACGACCACGTGTTTTGCAGTTTCCTGGGGCGCGACGCTGTCCATGCGGGCATGGCCGGTAAAACCAACATGCTGGTGGGCCACTGGAACAACCATTTCGTCCATGTGCCCATGAAGGCCTCGGCCGGAAAACGCAAACAGGTCTCGCCCCAGGGCAAACTCTGGCTCACCGTCCTCGAAGCAACGGGTCAGTCGTCACTTGTGAACCGAAAGATGCCATCGTAAACTCTCCGGCGCGTGATGACATGAGCTGCTGTCATGGATGTCACGCGCCGTTCCTGGCCCCCGCTCTGCCACCCAGCCTGCGCTTTCTCCTGAATTGTATAAAAAATTTACATTCCCTGGGGCTTCTCCCTGTCCAGGTCGGCCCTGGTTTATGATTGATCCCTCTGCCGGTATCTCTTTGGACATTTTTCCCGGGTTTCCAGCGTGATTATCTTGTAAAAATATCGAAAAATAACAAACAGATAAATCGCGTATGTAAAAAATATATACATCAAGGGGCTTTTTTCCAAAGTATGTGTTGACAAAACAAACACAAACTCCGTATATATGAGCCCATTGTTGTGAGTTTCCGTGCTTTGATGAATAAAATATTTACATTGAAAAAGATGGAGGGTTTATGGCCGAAGCGGTGAAGAATAAAGGATGGACTGTGACCTGGGCGGCAGTGGGAATCAATCTCGCCTTGGGAATCCTTTATGCCTGGAGTGTTTTCAAAGCGGCCATTGAAGCGTCCATCAAAGCAGGCGGCGAAGGGGCCTTCACCTGGAACCCATCCAACCTCAACGACCCTTACTCTCTTTGCTGTCTCGTTTTCGCCTTTTCCATGATCCTGGCCGGTAAATGCCAGGATAAATTCGGTCCCCGGATCACCGCCTTTATTGGCGGACTTCTCGTGGGCGCCGGCCTGATCTGGATTTCCCAGACCACCAGCTACTGGGCATGGGTTCTCGGTTTCGGCCTTCTCGCCGGAGCGGGTATGGGCTTCGGTTACTCCGCGGCCACACCTCCGGGCCTCAAGTGGTTTCCATCGTCCAAAACAGGGCTCATCGCCGGTCTCATCGTGTCCGGTTTCGGTCTGGCCCCTGTGTATATCGCCCCCCTTTCGGGTTACCTGATCAAAACTTACGGCGTCAACCAGGCGATGCTTGTCTACGGGATCGCCTTTATCGTGGTGGTCTGCGGCCTTGCCCTTTTCCTGGTGAATCCTCCCGCAGGTTACGTCCCCGTTGAAACCGATGCAACCAAATCCGCCAAAAAAGGATACAGCCCCGATGTCCCCTGGAATGAAATCCTGAAGACCATGGCCTTCTGGAAAATGTGGGTGATCTACTTCGTGGGTGCCGGTGCAGGCCTCATGGTGATTTCAAGCGTGGCCGGTATCGCCAAGCACAGCATGGGCGAAATGGCCTTCGTGGCTGTGGCCATCATGGCTGTGGGCAACGCGGGCGGCCGGATCATCACCGGTGTTCTCAGCGACAAATTCGGAAGAAACCAGACCATTCTCGCCGTCCACCTGTTCCAGGCCGCCCTGATGCTGGCCTGCATTCCCCTGGTGGGCGGAGAAAGCCATAGCGGCGCGGCGGTCATCGTCCTTCTCGCCACGTTCATCGGCTTCAACTACGGCGCCAACCTTTCCCTGTTCCCCTCCATCGCGAAAGACCTCTGGGGTTTCAAGGGATACGGCGTCAACTACGGGATCCTGTTTACGGCCTGGGGTGTGGGCGGCTTCGTGTTGAGCCGTGTTTCCCAGATGATGACCGCCCTGACCGGGAGCATGAACTCCTCGTTCATCGTGGCGGCGATTCTTCTTACCCTCAGTTCCATGATTACGGTGACCCTGATCACCGCCAAGGCCCCGAAAAAAGACGAGGCTCCCGAGGGAGCCTACTACCAGCCCGGCCTGGGTCTGACCATGGCCGACGGTGGTGAACCTGTGAAAGAGGATGGCGACAGCCATTCCGCATAAAGGCAGCTGGTGGTTATAGAGCAACGCAGGAAGAGCGATTTTCCGGACCGTCCACCCACCTTCAACTCTGTTCGGCAAAACAAAGTTGAAGACCGGAAAAATTCCTGCATGCTCTGACCCCACACCCCCTGCCTTCCAGAAAGACAGCCGGAGGCAAAGGGCTTTTCAGGACAATCGGGGGACTGGAGGAAGCGACCCCCTTTCCGGATGATTGGCAGATTCCGGTGAGACGCTCCTCCAGGCCCGATCCTGTTGGACCGGCCCCGGCCGATTGTTTTCGGTGGTGAAGAGCAATGCAGGAAAGAGCGATTTTTCGGACCGTCCACCCACCTTCATCCCTGTTCGGCAAAACAGGATTGGAGACCGGAAAATTTCCTGCAGGCTCTGAACCCGCCTGATTTTTCCCTCTGATTTTTCCCCAAAACCCGTTCAGCGTCTCTCTTTTTTCGCCGTCCACAGCTGGTCCCGGCAGAGTCCGCACATCTCCCGCGATTTGAAGTCGATATCCTCCACATAAGTCGATGACCGCATGACACACCGGGGATTCGCGCAGTGAACAAGCCCGAAATTGTGTCCCAGCTCGTGGATCGCCTCTTTGATCAGGCGTTCGGTCAAAAGGTCCCTGTTTTCCGGAAGTCCGTAGAACCGGTTGTTCAGTCGGTGCATGGACACCAGGGAGCCGATGCCCCTGAGCTGGGCTTCTCCAAAGACAAAGGTCAGGATGGGAATGAACAGATCCACGTTGACGATGCCCAGGAGTTTTACCGCATCGGGAGGGGGCTGGGCGATCATCTGGATCAGGATCTGGGAGGAACTGTACTGGGACCGCTTCAGGTCAAAGGCTTTTTCCAGTGAAACCTTGGGTCTCAGCTTTCGCGTCTGATATCCGAAGGCCCGTTGGAGGCTTTTCTCCAGGGGCTCAATCCAGAAAGTCGGTCCCGTTTCCATGGGCAGAATATAGATAAAGGCCATAATCAGGCGTGCGGTTCCCCTTTGAATGTTTTCAACTGGTACTTCTTGATTTTGTTGTACATGGTCAGCCGGCTGACCTTGAGGATGTTGGCGGCCTGGAGAATGTTGCCGTGGGTGATTTCCAGCACTTTCTGGATGTGCTCTTTCTCCATCTCGTCCAGGCTCATGATCGCGTTCTCGGTGCCATTCGATTTCCGGCCAGGGAAAAAGAACGACAGGTCTTCCAGTCCGATCAGGCTTCCTTTGCTGATCACCATGGCCCGTTCGATGACGTTCCGGAGTTCCCGCACGTTGCCCGGCCAATCGTAGGACACCAGCCGGTCAATGGCCTCGTTGGAGAGGTCGATGACCTGCTTGTTCATGCTCTGGGCGTACTTCTTGATGAAGGACCGGGCGATGGCCGGGATGTCCAGCCTGCGTTCCCGCAAAGGGGGGAGGGTGATGGTGACCACGTTGAGCCGGTAGTACAGGTCCTTCCGGAACACACCGGCCTGGACCGCATTTTCAAGGTCGTGGGTGGTGGTGCAGATCACGCGGAAATCCACGTCGATCTCCCGGTCACCTCCCAGCCGGGTGAAACGCCGGGTTTCCATGACCCGGAGCAGGTCCGCCTGCATTTTTTCGCCGATCTGACCGATTTCATCGAGAAACAGGGTGCCCTTGTCGGCCATCTCAAGTTTTCCCTGCCGTCTGTAAAGGGCTCCGGGAAAGGCACCTTTCTCGTGACCGAACAGCTCGCTTTCCAGCATGCCCCCGTGGTAGGCCCCGCAGTTGATGGTGATCATGGGAAAGTACCGCCGGCCGCTGTTGGCGTGGATGGCCCGGGCGATGAGTTCCTTGCCGCTCCCGCTTTCGCCTTTGATGATCACCGTGCTGTCGGTTCGTGACACCTCCACCACCTTTTCCAGGGCTTTTTTCATGGCCGGACTCTCGCCGTTGATCTCGTCGGAAAAGGTGAATCCTTCGATATGCTGCTTGAGCTTGAGATTTTCACAGTAGAGCCGTCGCTGTTCCACCGCGTTTCGCATCAGGTGGCTCATCTCGTCCGGGTCCACGGGTTTCACGATGTAGTCGAAAGCCCCTTCTTTCAAGGCCTGGATGCTGGTGTCCACCGAGGCGAAAGCCGTCATGATGATGGTGACGATGTTGGTGTCGATCCGTTTGATCCGCCGCTGGAGCTCGAGTCCGTCGATCCCCGGCATCTTGATGTCCAGCATCACGATGTCCCAGGGGCCTTCCTGAAGCTTCATCAACGCCGTGTTGGCGTCTTCGGCTGTGCTGACCCTGTAGCCGTCCATCTCGAACCACTGGGCAAGGGCGTTCCGGATGGACGCCTCGTCATCCACGATCAGTATGGCGATGTCTGAAGGCTTCATGAATTTTTACTTTCTCCCTGTGTTATGCATCTTGCGGTTGCTCGCTGTATATCCGGGGCAGGGTGACGGTGAAGCGTGTGCCCCTCCCCTGGGTGGAATCCACGTGAATGGTTCCCGAATGGCTCTGGACGATGCCGTAAACGGCGGAAAGGCCCAGGCCCAGGCTTGAGTTCGAATCCTTGGTGGAAAAGAACGGGTCGAAAATAAAGGGCAGATCCTTTTCGGCGATGCCGTGGCCTTGGTCGATCACCTTGAAGCGCACATGGTCGGGGTCGCCGCATTCCGTTTTCAGGGTGATCCGGGTTCCGCTGGACGAGGCGTCCATGGAGTTGACGATCAGCGCCACCAGGATCTGCTGGATGGCCCCGGGATCGCAGCGGACCGTGTCATCCTTTTCGTCCAGGGTCGTCTTTAACTCGATTCCTTTCATTTTCGCGCTGTGATCGATGACCCTGGCCGACAAAGCCACGATATCGTTGAGATGAACCTGCTCCACGTTGCCGATGGAACGCCGGGCGAAAAGGAGAAGGTTTTTCACGATGTCACCGCAACGTTTCGTTTCACCGCTGATGACGGAAAGGTTGCTTTTGACTGTTTCCAGGTCGGCGGGTCCGGGTTCTTCTTTTTCAAGAACCCGTGTGGACAGTCTGGCGTAGGACAGGATGCCCGACAGCGGGTTGTTGATCTCGTGGGCCACCATGGCGGAGAGCCGTCCCAGGGAGGCCATTTTTTCAGATAGGGCCAGGGTGGACTTGGTTTTCTTCAGTTCCTGTTCGGCGCTTCGCTGCTTCTTGTGCGTCAGGTAGCTGACCCGGATGATGTAGGAAAAGATCAGGACGTTCACCATGCAGATCACAATGGACAGCCCGGCGATTTTTTCGATGTGCCGGTCGATCTCGGCGTTCACGTCATCGATGTAGATTCCTGTGCCCAGGACCCAGCCCCAGGGTTCGAACCCTTTGACATAGGAGATTTTGGGCACGATGACCGAAGGCCGGTCATTGGCCTGCCACTTGTACTGCACGAATCCGGATCCTTGGGATTTTACCGTGTTCACGATTTCCATGAACACCTTTTTACCGTCCGGGTCGGTGTAGTCCGAAAGATCGGAGCCATTGAGGTCGGTCCGGTAGGGGTGGATGATCATCCGGGGTGTCATGTCGTTGATCCAGAAGTAATCTTTCATTTCCTGGCCGTAGTGGAGGTTTCGGATCTGTTCGACAGCCTGGGTTTTGGCCTGGTCCCGGGTGATCAGCCCCTTGACTTCATCGTTGTGAAGTTTGGCCAGGATGTTCCACGCCGACAGGGTCAGCTCCTGGATCATCTCCCGTTTCCGCTCCATGCTGCTGTCCCTGACCGATGGGATGATGACGAAGAAAAACGAGGCCACGAACAGAATGATGGTCAGGATGGTGGGGACCACGACACGGACCAGAAAGGTTCCCCAGGGAAATGCGGCTTGTGTTGTAATCATTGACAGTTTGTCCTGGAATGATCCTTGGTGTGTAAAAAAAATTTACATTATCCTGCTCAGGGTTTATAGGGCAGCCCGTTTCATTTGTCAAGTCGATCTCTTGGTGGTTTCAGGGCAATCCCATGTTTCCTTGTCATCGCTATCGCTATCGGGATCGGTATCGCTATCGGGTTCGATCGTCAGAACATTTCGATAGCGATACCGATAGCGATACCGATGGTTAGGATCCATGCCAATGCCACATGCGTGTGCCCTGGCACAGAGAGCAGGATTTAATGAATCGTTTCACAAAAAAGATTACCATCACGAGAACATATGGTATGATCACGGCGTCTTCATGAACCGTTCTTTTTGCGATAGTGCCTGAATCATCAATTTAACAACCGGTTGCCTTATGAAAAAAACAATACTCCTTACATTTGCCCTTCTCGTTCAGGCGGTCGTGGTCTGGGCCGCGCCGTTCAACACGGTCTCCTTTCCTTCGGAAACCGAATCCGCTTTGTCCCTTGGCCGAAGCAACGCCAGGGGCTTTTCAATCGTGAATACCCTGAGTCACATGAACCTTTCACGGGTCGACCTGGACGGCGAAGCCTTTGTGGCCCTTGAAGCGCCGAACTGCTCCGCCGGATCGGGAGAACGGGGGGCGCCCCTCGTTCCCGTGGTGAACCGCCTGATCGAGGTTCCCCGGAATGCCACGGTGGAGGTGGTGATCCATGACATCGTCGAGGAAACGGTGCCGCTGAATGAAAAAGCCGGGGGGCTGAAGCTGGCTCCCCGCCAGCCACCCCGGGTGAAATCCAGGCCGGCAGGCTCCCAGGGTCTTGTCATGGACACCAGAGCTTACGCCAGGAACGGTTTCGGATCGGAAGATCGTGTCAGTGTGGAGCTTCTGGGAGACCTTCGCGGGGTCCGTGCGGCCCGGCTCACGGTCCGCCCTTTTCGGTACAATCCGGCTGCGAACACCCTGAAGGTGGCCACCCGCCTAACGTTTAGCGTGGTGTTCCATAACGGGGATCTCCGCCTCACGGAAAAGACCAGGGCCCGTTACTATTCCCCGGCATTCCAGGATACCTATGACACGATCCTGAATTACCCGGTGTCGGACGGGGCGAAAGACGCCCTGATCAGCGGCGCGAGATCCTGGCCCCTGACCTATGTGGTGGTGGCCTCGGATGACTACCTCGACTCGGCCAGCCTCCAGGCGTTTATAGACTGGAAACGCCAGCTTGGTTTTCATGTTATTGAGGCGGACACCAGCGACATTTTCTACGAAGGGGGGATTTCAAACCCCTCGGCCGCAACAAAACGGCAGCGGCTCAAGACCTGGCTGAAATCCCTGTACGACGCGGGAGAACACGTTCCCTCCTACGTGCTTTTCGTGGGGGACGTGGACCAGATCCCGGCTTTTGACATGGCCAACGAAAACGATACCCTGACCCACGCGACTGACCTTTATTATGTGACCTTTTCGGATAACGGGTATCTTCCCCAGGCTTACGCAGGCCGGTTTCCCGTGGACAGCCAGGCCGATCTGGACCGTGTGGTGGCCAAAACCCTGGCCTATGAAAAATACACGGCGGCAACGGGCGCGCATCTTGGGCGGGCCTTGGCCATGGGCGGAGGGTACGATGATGCCGAGGCCAATTATGTCAACGGCCAGGTGGCCTATCTGTTGAACGAGTACCTGACAGCGGCCAACGGCTATTCCACAATTTACGCTTTCCTGAACGGCGTGGACTGGACCTGGCCCGATGTGGTGACCGGCGTGTCGGGGCCAACCCTTCACACTGACGAGATCGTGGATTGGATTGACGACGGCCTTGGGTTCGTGAATTACACCGGCCATTGCGACGAGGACGGGTGGTTCAACCAGATCGTGAGCGGCCACGAACTGGACTCCGACGATATCACGTCCCTTGCAAACAATGAAAAATACGGCCTTTATGTGGGCAACTGCTGCGAGTCCAGCCGCTTCGACCAGAACGACGCCTTTGGGGAACGCATGGTTCTGGCCCAGAACAAAGGGGCCGTGGTCTATATCGGGGCCAGTTACGAAACCTACTGGGACGAGGATTTTGTCTGGGCCGTGGGACGGAAGGACGGCATCGGGTATCTTGGAGAGAACTCTGTCAGGGCTTTATCATTCGACGATACGGGTTATGGAAACTTCGATGCCCTGTGGCACGGTCACGGCGAGGCCGAGGCCGAGTGGCATGTGACCGCCGGCCAGATGGTGTACCGGGGAAACCTGGCCGTGAGTCAGACCTTTACCGATACGTCCCGGTATTACTTCGAGGTGTACAACGTTCTGGGCGATCCTTCACTGATGCCTTTTCTCCGGGCCCCCATGGCTCTTTCCACCCCTGTGGTGGGCGGCACCATCACGCCTTGCGACACCCAGAGCCTGACCGTCGGAACTTCCCCCCACTCCCGTGTGGCTCTTCTGAAAAACGGTGAACCGGCCGCCGTGAAAGAGACGGGGACGGGCACCTCCGTCACCCTTACCTTCACGCCCTTTTCCATCGGGGATACGGCGGAACTGGTGATCAGCCGCCAGAATTATGTGGTTCAGCGGACGCCGGTCACCGTGGAAACGGCATCTGGCCAGGAGCCGACAGCTGATTTCTACCTGGGCGGCGATCCTTCAGCCACCGTGGTGGAGGTGACGGCCGGTGTTCCCGTAACCTTTGTCAACCTGAGCACCGGGTGCCCGGAAATTCTGGCCTGGACCTTTGACGGCGGGACGCCGGGAGACTCATCGGACTGGGCTCCCACGGTGGTCTGGAACACCCTGGGCTATCACGATATCGGCCTTGTGGTGGAAAACAATCTGGGAACGGACACCCTGCCCAGAAACAACTATGTCCATGTGGTGCCCGGCATCAACTTCAGCGCAAGCCCGACCTCACTGAAACCGGGGGGCACCGTGACGTTCACGGAGAATTGCACTCATGATCCCACCGCCTGGCTTTGGACGATCCGCCTCAATGGCAGCGTCACGCCTTACAGGACGTCCACGGAACAGAACCCGCAGATCCGATTCGATAACGAGGGCGCCTACACCGTCTCTCTCCGGGTGACCATCGAGGGGACGGAGTACACCCTGACCCGTGACCGCTACATCCTGGTCCAGAATCCTTCATCAGGGTCGGGGGGAGGCGGCTGCTTTATCGGGTCCCTTTTGAATTGAGAAGGAGTTGAGCCATGACGGAAGCGGTTGTCCTGGATCTCGACCTGAACCATCACTGCATCGCCACGGAAGTGAAACGGAGGTACAACCGGGCTCTGTCTCGGCTTCTGAAAGGGGGCAGGGATGGGAAACGCCTGGAGGCTGAAGTCGAGCTGTTGAAGCAAGCCCTGGAGACCCTGGATTTTCCGGCCATGCGATCCCGCTATCCCGATCTCGCGGGACAATCCGGTGCGTCCGTGGTGCTGGGGAGGAATCGGGAGGGCCTGTTCGTCACAGTCGAGGGAATGGAAACGCCGCTGATCTGTCGCTGAACAGAGGAGGCGCTGAACATCAGATCTGCTGAGCTCGTATAGGGAAAAGGGGGAAACGATAATGGACGATGGAAAAACCATGACCCGGCCTGTGCTGGTCACCGGAGCCACCGGATTTATCGGCCAACGGGTGGTAGCAAGGCTTCTTGAAACAAATGCGGATGTGAGGGCCCTGGTGCTGCCGGATGAAACTCCGCCCTCATCCTGGGGAGAAAAGGTCTCGGTGATCCGGGGCAGCATTTCCGATGCCCCGGTTGTCAAAAAAGCGGCGGAAGGAGCGGGCGTCATCATCCATCTGGCCGCGGTGGTGTCTGACTGGGGTGACGAGCGCCTGTACTGGGAATTCACAGTGGAAGGGAGTCGGCTTGTGTTCGACGAGGCCCTGGCCAACGATGCCCGGGTGGTGCTGGCATCCAGCGTGGTGGTTTACGGGGACAGGGTGAGGACCAGAAGCTGTCCTGAAGAAACAGGCTACGGTGCGACGTTCGGACCTTACAGCCGGACCAAACAGGCCCAGGAGAAACTGGCCTGGGAGTACCACCATGGCCGTGGAATGAAACTGGCGGTGGTGCGTCCCGCCAATGTGTACGGACCGGGTTCCGGTCCCTGGCTCCACGACGTGGTGAACGTGCTGAAAAGCGGCGGTCCCGGGCTGGTGGGCGGCGGGCGCATGAACGCCGGACTGGTTTACGTTGACAACGTGGCGGATATTCTCGTTCTCTGTGCCGCCTCGGACAAGGCCCTGGGCCGGGTCTACAACGCCTGCGACGGTCTTTCCGTCACCTGGAACGATTATTTTACCGACATCGCCTCCATGGTCGGGGTGAAAAAACCCCGATCCATCCCCCGGCCCCTTGCCGCAGCCGCCGCATGGGTGTGTGAAACGGTCTGGAGGCGTCTGAACATCCGGAAACGGCCGCCCATCACCCGGGAAGCCCTGAACCTGGTGGGATCGGACAACCGGTTTCCCAACGACCGGGTGAAACGTGAACTGGGTTATGAACCCAAAGTGTCCTATGCCGAGGGGCTGGCAAGAACCCGGGAATACCTGAAACAAGCCGGACTGGCGAGTCGGAAACCCACATCCGGCTTTTTGTCAAACAAACTTGCCTACATCACCGGCGGTTCCAGTGGGATCGGGCTGGCCACGGCCCGCCTGCTGGCGGAAGAGGGTTGCGATCTCGTGCTTCTGGCCCGAAATGGGAAAAACCTCGAACAAGTGTGCGCTTCACTCAGGAAAACCATCAGGCCGCCCCAGAGCGTGGGGTATCTTGCCATGGATGTGTCGGACAATCGGGATGTGGACGTGAAGATCCGGGAAGCCCTGGACCGGTTCGGTGTGCCGGATATCGTGGTCAACAGCGCCGGGGTCGGTGTGGGTGATTGCTTTGTGAATATCGGCTACGAGGCCTTTGACAGGACCATGAAAATCAACGTGTACGGCACGCGGAACGTCATTGCCGCCGTGCTCCCCTCCATGCGCGCCCGGAAGTCGGGACACCTGGTGAACATCGCCTCGGTGGCCGGTCTGATCGGAATGTACGGTTACAGTGTTTACGGCGCCAGTAAATTCGCCCTGGTGGGCATGAGCGAGGCTTTGAGGAGCGAACTTAAAACGGACGGAATCGCCGTCACCCTGGTTTGTCCGCCGGAAGTCCGGACCCCTCTGATCGAGGAAGAGGCGAAAACCCTTCCGGCCCAGGCCCGGGCCGTGAAAAGCCTGGCCGGCCTGCTGGACCCGGAACAGGTGGCCAAAGCCATCGTCAAGGGGATCCGGAAAAAAACTTTCCTGGTGATCCCAGGCCTGGCGGCCCGGTTTCTCTACTTGAACCACAGGATCAGCAACGGGTTTCTCACACGGTTCCCCTCGGATCTGATCGTTTCCCTGGTGTCCTGGCGGGCCGGCAAAAAGCGGAACGGCCGGAAGTGATGAGGCCTTCGGGCGGGCAATAAAAAAGCGGATCCGTTGTGACGGACCCGCCCGAATGGTCAAGCTAAGGCAGCCCTGCTACCCTGTCTTTATACTCTGTTCGGTTGACTTTCTTTCCGGTTCGGGAATGAAGGTTGAATTTTCAGGAATGAGTTCTTTTTATTGAAAGAACGTGTCCTTTTAAATTTTTATTGTTCATCCTTACTTCAGATTGAAACCGAATTTTTTTAGATGTTATAAAGATTTAGGCCAGTGGCTTTGCGTCCCATCCTTTCGGGTGGTTTGCTTTTAGCTTGACTCCAGTATAAGGAACATCGTTTTGGTGGTCAAGTAAAAAAATATAATAAACTTAGTTTGTTAGGATTGATTTTCATTTGCTTGACAAAAGAGTGTCCCAGAGATTGAAGGCCGGGCGTTCATGCCGGAGAGGCAGAGATAATCCCCGGTTGGCGATGGATTTGATCGTTTGACGTTTTCCATCATTTATCCGTAAACAGACGTAAGCGGCCCTCGTTTCAGGACATCGGGATTTCACGGGCTGCGTGACGTTGGTCTGGCGTATCCCACGGACACAGGCCGTTTGCCACAGGTGTTCCGCAGGTCAGATTCATGGCAGGCGTGTGAAATGAAATACACACATTTCAAGGATCGGGTCTTGTTTCTCCGTCTATTATGAAATGTATTTCACAATAGACGGATTGGGCGGAACAGGGGGGCTTCCGGGCAATGGTCTGAAAAAAAAAGCGATACACATCGGGTGGTTGAGTTTGGCTGATGTGGTACGCTAATTGCTGCTGTTGATGAAATAATCCGGCAATGACATAATTTTGAAGGGCTCACGCCCTGAAAGAACCCCTTGCATGGGGTGAGTCCATTGTGTTTCATAGGGGCCGGACTGGTGGAAAAAATCCCCTGGTTTCTGTTGTTGCAACGCAAGGTGGGCCTCGCCGGGGAAATGGCTCGTGGAGAACTGGTGTTCAAAACTCTTTTTTTTCTCTCAATTCTTTGTTAATAGGGGAAAAACAAGTTCCGGATCGGATGAAGGCAGGGAAGATGAGTTGTCAAGTCAAACAGGCAGTCGAACGCAGACGCTATACGCGGTACGGTGTGAGAGAGGGCGCCTATGCGGCTCTGAGCCCGGATTCCGCCAGGATGGGCCAGATCATCGACATCAGCAGGGGCGGACTTTGTTTCAGGTATATCGCCCAGATGGACCAGCCGGATAACGGGCAGGAAACCCATGTGTTTGTCGGTGACGAAGGCATCTACCTGGAAAAGATGCCCAACCGTTTGATTGAGGATGTCCCCGTCGAAGATGGTGCTTTCCCAGGCTCCATCATCATGGGATCGAAAACCATGCGGGTGATGCGCCAGAGGAGGGTCAGTTTCGGAGAACTCACGGGAAACCAGGTCGCCCAACTCGAATACTTTATCCAGCACAGGACCACGGGCATCGTTTAACGGTTTTTAAAACAGGCCAAAACAGATCAAATCAAAAGGCAGCGGGTGACAACCACGCGGCCTTTTTTATTTTCGGGGCTTAGGGTTCGCTACAGGTGTTTTACAGGTGCTCAGGCCCTGGATATGACGTTTCAATGTGATCGTGTCATTTGGCCCAACAACTCCCGTCCATGTCATTCCGGGCGGTCCCGGCATGGCAGGGTGTATGAAACAGACATGGATCTTGAGGAACCACAGTGCCTTCAATTCGGAGCCGACCCGGAATCCACGCCGCTATGGGCATAAGTCCATCTAATCGGTATCGCTATCGGTATCGGGTTCGCTATCGAAATGTTCTGACTATCGAACCCGATACCGATGGTTAAGATCCCTGCCCATGTGACAAGCGATTGTCCTGAGGCAGGGCACAGGATTGACGGCTTGTTATACCCCGCCCACAAGATCGAACACTGCGGCCAGTGCCTCGTCCAGCTTGTCCGGATTGGGGCCGCCGGCCTGGGCCATATCTGGTCGTCCGCCACCGCCGCCACCCACGATGGCCGCTGTTTTCTTCACGATATCTCCGGCCTTGATCCGGCCGGTGAGGTCTTTGGTGACAATGGCGGTCAGCAAGGCTTTTCCGCCGGATTCGGCCCCCAGGACCACGACGCCTGATTTCAGCTTGTCCTTGAACCGGTCGGCCAGATCCCGCATCTCGGCCGGGCCTTCGGCCTCGACTTTCCGGGCGATGACCTTGATGCCGTTGATCTCTTTCACCATCTGGTCGATGTCGTCGGCGGCTTTTCCGGCCACGGCGCTTTTCAGTTTCAGGAGTTCCTTTTCCAGCTTGCGGCTGTCGCCCATGATTTTTTCCACCCGCTCGGGCAGGGTTTCAATGGGGGATTTTACCAGGTTCGCCGTGCGCTGGGCCGCAGCCAGCTGATTCTGGATGTAGGCCAGGGCTTCGGTGCCGGTCAAGGCCTCGATCCGGCGGACACCGGCGGCGATGCCCGCGTCGCTGACAATCTTGAACAGGCCGATGTCGCCGGTTCTCTCGGTGTGGGTGCCTCCGCAGAATTCACGGCTGAAGTCGTCCAGGCTCACCACCCGGACACGATCCCCGTATTTTTCTTCGAAAAGGGCCGTGGCCCCTGTCTTGAAGGCCTCTTCCGCGTCCATTTCCGCCGTGCTGACGGGAATGTTCTTCCGGATCTGTTCGTTCACGATGGTTTCGACGGCGTCCAGGGTCTGGCGGTCGATGGCTGAGAAATGGGAGAAGTCGAAACGGAGACGTTCCGGAGACACCATGGACCCGGCCTGTTTCACATGGCTGCCCAGAACCGTGCGCAGGGCCGTGTGGAGGATATGGGTGGCCGTGTGGTTCAGGGCCGTTCGTTTCCGTTTTTCCCCATCCACGGCGAGGACTACGGTGTCGTTCTTCTGGATGCATCCCCGGGTCATCCGGCATTTGTGGATGAAAAGACCGGTGGGGTCTTTCGCCGTGTCGGTGACCTCGGCTTCGAAACCTTCACCGGAAATCTTGCCGCAGTCGCCCACCTGCCCGCCGGATTCCCCGTAGAACGGCGTCTGCTCCGTGACCAGATCAAAGGCCATGCCCTCTTTGGCTTCGGCGATTTCATGGCCGTCCACGGCCAGCACCAGGACCTTGGACGTGGTTTCAAGACCTGCGTAACCGGTGAAGGTGGTTTTGACACCCTGGCTGGAAAGGGCCTTGAACGCTTCGCCCATGTGGGAGAAACGGATGTCGCCCCGGGATTTTTCCTTCTGCTCGTCCATGGCTTTGGTGAAACCGTCCATGTCCAGCTCGACGCTCTCGCCTTTCACCACGTCCCGGATGATGTCCACGGGAAAGCCGAAGGTGTCGTAGAGTTTGAAGATCACCTGGCCTGACAGGGTGTTTTCTCCCCGTTTTTTCATGTCGTCCAGGGCGTCGGCCAACAGTTTCAACCCGTTGTCCAGGGTCAGGGAAAAGCTCTGTTCCTCGTTTTTGATAACGGAGGTGATGAAATCGGCGTTTTCGTGAAGGTCGGGGTAGGCGTCTTTCATCACCTCGAACACGGTCCGGGCCGTTTCATGGAGAAAGGGTTTGTCAAGGCCCAGGTTCCGGCCGTAGCGGATGGCCCGGCGCATGATGCGGCGCAGCACGTAGCCCCGGCCCTCGTTGGAAGGAAGGATTCCGTCCCCGATCAGGAAGGCGGCGGCCCGGCTGTGGTCGGCAATGACTTTCATGGACACGCTGACCGCGTGGGACTCCCCGATTTTGCGGCCGGACAGGTCTTCCACTTTCCGGATGATGGGGGTGAAAAGGTCCGTGTCGTAGTTGGTATCGGCGTTCTGCATGATGGAGAGGATCCGTTCGAGCCCCATGCCCGTGTCGATGCTGGGCTTGGGAAGGGGGGTGAGTTCCCCTTTCTCGTTCCGTTCGAACTGCATGAACACCAGGTTCCAGATTTCAAGGAAACGGTCGCAGTCGCAGCCCAGGGCGCAGTCGGGTTTTCCGCAGCCGTGACCCGCGCCCCGGTCGATGTGGATTTCCGTACAGGGTCCGCAGGGGCCTGTGTCGCCCATGGCCCAGAAGTTATCCTTTTCACCCAGCCGGACGATGCGGTCTTTGGGTACGCCGATCTGGGTATGCCAGATGTCGAAGGCCTCGTCGTCATCCGTATAAATGGAGATCCAGAGTTTATCCACGGGCAGCTTGTAGCCGTTGGTCAGGAGGTCCCAGGCAAAGGCGATGGCCTTGTCCTTGAAGTAGTCGCCAAAGGAAAAGTTGCCCAGCATTTCGAAGAACGTGTGATGACGGGCCGTGTAGCCGACGTTTTCAAGGTCGTTGTGTTTGCCTCCGGCCCTCACGCATTTCTGGGATGTGACGGCGGTGGTGTAGTCCCGTTTCTCCTCACCGATGAAGGTCCGCTTGAACTGAACCATGCCGGCGTTGGTGAAAAGCAGGGTGGGGTCGTCCGAAGGGACAAGGGACGAACTCCGCACATGGCGGTGGTTGTGTTTCTTGAAATACTCGATGAAAAGCGCCCTGGCTTCACTGCCGGTCATTTTCTGTTCCATGGTTCTTCCGTTTTTCCTTGCATGTTCGGCCGGAACGGGCAAACGCCGTTCCGGATGGTTTTATGTTTATTTGTTCCTGCCCGGTATTGAGACGGTCCATCGTAGGTCGGGTTTCGCTCGCGAGAACCCGACCTACGATGGTCTTCCTTTATGGCAACGTCCGATGTTTTGCCATCAACGTTGGGCGTTAAAACACATCCCGCCGAGCGACGGCCCCATTCACCATTCGATGTTGGATGTTCGGTGTTCGATGTTCATCCTTAAAAGATGGCCATCCCTCTCACACCTAAACTTCCGCTGCTTCCACCGCTCCGTCTTTCCGTTCGGCAATCCCGGCCATGTCCCGCAGTTCCTGGTAGATGCTCTCGTAAACCGCCGTGTTTTCACCCAGGAATTTCTTCGCGTTTTCACGACCCTGTCCGATGCGTTCGCCTTTGTACGAGTACCAGGCCCCGCTTTTTTCCACAACGTTGGCGTCGACGCCCATATCCAGCACTTCGCCGGTTTTGGAAATCCCTTCGCCGTACATCATGTCGAATTCCGCTTCACGGAAGGGGGGTGCGAGTTTGTTTTTCACCACTTTCACCTTGGTCCGGCTTCCGGTGACGTCGTTGCCTTCCTTGATCGCGGTGGATCTCCGGATTTCAAGCCGTATGGACGCGTAGAATTTCAGGGCGTTACCACCGGTGGTGGTTTCGGGGTTGCCGAACATCACGCCGATTTTCATACGGATCTGGTTGATGAAGATCACGGTGGTGTTGGTCCGGCCGATGGTGGCGGTGAGTTTTCTTAAAGCCTGGCTCATGAGGCGTGCCTGGAGACCCATGTGAGAATCCCCCATCTCGCCTTCGATTTCGGCCCGGGGAACCAGGGCGGCCACCGAGTCGATGACCAGGATGTCGATGGCCCCGCTCCGGACCAGCATGTCGGCGATTTCAAGGGCCTGTTCACCGGTGTCGGGCTGGGACACCAGGAGTTCGTCGCAGTTGACGCCAAGGCGTTTGGCGTAGGACACGTCCAGGGCGTGTTCGGCGTCGATGAACGCCGCGATGCCGCCTTTTTTCTGGGCTTCGGCCACAGCGTGGAGGGTCAGGGTGGTTTTACCGGAAGATTCCGGTCCGTAGATTTCCACCACGCGGCCACGGGGAAGGCCGCCGATTCCCAGGGCCTTGTCCAGGGCCAGGGACCCGGTGGAGATGACGGGAACCGCCGCCACTTCCCGGTCTCCGAGTTTCATGATCGAACCTTTGCCGAACTGGCGTTCGATCTGGCTCATGGCCGATTCGACCGCTTTATCCCTGTCGATGCTTTTGCTCATAGTCGTTCTCCCATGGGAAAGATGCTTTTATAATTCAATCTGTTGTCATGTCAGAAAAAGGGGTTATACGATGTTTATCCAAAAACGGCAAGGATGATCCGAAGCAGGACAGCCGCCATGATTCCCGCCGCCACGTCGTCGGCCACCACACCGGCGCCGCCGGAAACCCCGTCTTCCAGGTTCTTCACGGGGAACGGTTTCAGGATGTCGAAAAAGCGGAACAGGATAAACCCCAGAACCACGTTGGTCAAGGTGAAATCGAGCCCGGTCATGGTCACCAGGAACCCGGCGATCTCGTCGATCACCACGCAGCCCGGATCGTTTGCATTTAAAATGGTCACGGTCCGGTCCGCCACCCAGATGGCGAAAATCACGAAGGCCACGATCAGCAGGCTCTGGTAGGCCATAAGACCTTCACCGTTCAAAAAGGAAAGAACCAGGAAAATGGGAATCCCCACCAGGGTTCCGAAGGTTCCGGGAGCGTATTTGATTTTTCCGACGTTGCACCCGGTGGCCAAAAATACGATCTGATTATCGGTCAATGTTTTCATTGTGTTATCTCTTTGGTTTGCCTCAGGCTGGATCGCCTGAGGCATTTAAATCAAAATTTTATGGTTGCCCGCCATCATGGTTGTGGCCATGTGAATGATCCCCATGATGGGAATGACCGTGCTGACCCTGATGACCAGGGGGACTGTGATGACCATGGTGACTGTGATGGCCAGGGTGGCTGTGGGCATGGGCATGATCGCAGGATTCCGCGACCTGCCGGATGGGGATATCCTTTTCCCGGGCCACGGCCCGTATCGCGTCGTATTCCGGCGTGATGTGGATCGACCCGTCGGGCCGCTCGATCTGTTTGGCCGCGATTTTTCCGTAAGGGCTGTCCAAGGTCACCGCTTTTCTGGGGAGCACGGTCCGGCCGCTCTGCCGGTACCTCACCCCGGTGCTGGTGGTTTCAGTGAGAATCCTCCGGGTGAGTTTCCCCCGGTCAAAATCCCTGCACAACACCGTCGCCACAATGCCCGGCCTGTTTTTCTTCATGAAAACCGGCTGGAAATAAACATCCAGGGCCCCGTCCTCGAACAGACGTTCCATGAGGTGGCCGTAGTACTCCGGGTTCATGTCGTCGATGGTGGTTTCAAGAACCGTCACCGTTTCGTGGTCGTCCTTTTCGTGCAAAAACCTTCCGGCAAATACCCGTAAGAGGTTGGGCCGGTCGTCCAGATCCCTTATCCCCGCTCCGTAGCCGGTCCGGGTGAAGGTCATGGGCGGCATGTCCCCGTAACCCCGGGCCAGGGTGGCGATGATGGCGGCCCCTGTGGGGGTGACCAGTTCCTTTTTGATTGGAACGCCGTAGACCGGGATGCCTTCGAGGATTTTCGCCGTGGCCGGAGCGGGCAGGGGCAAAGCCCCGTGGGCGCAGTGCACGAACCCCGATCCCATGGGAAGAGGTGAAGCCCAGACATTGGTGACATCCAGGCGTTCCACGCACAAGGCTGTCCCCACGATATCCACCATGGCATCGATGCCGCCCACCTCGTGAAAATGGACCTTTTCCAAAGGGCAGCCGTGGATTTGGGATTCCGCCTGGGCGATCCGCTCGAAGATGGCGAGGCTCAAGCCTTTCACCCGGTCCGAAAGGGGGGAGTATTCGATGAGGTCGCGAATTTTACTGTAGTTCATGGCGTGGACGTGTTCGGCCTCGTGAACCGTCACACCGGTTCCCTGAATGCCATGCTTTGAAACGTTCTCAACCGTGATGTCGAAACCTTCCAGGGGAAGACGCCGGAGATCCTGTTTCACCTCGTCCATGGAAACACCCAGGTCCGCGAAGGCGCCCAGGGTCATGTCCCCGCTGATTCCGGAAAAACAGTCGAAATAAAGATCCATGGGGTTCCTTTACGCCTTGTGGCCCCGTGTGTGAAGGGCGATGATCTCGAGAAGGAGCCGGGCGGCGTCCACCATGTCCGACAGGGCAATGGATTCGTTCACCGTATGCACATCGGTCATGCCGGTTCCCAGAACCCCGCAGACAATGCCCTTGCCGAAAAAGATGTTGGCGTCGGCGCCGCCTCCCGTGGTTTTGCATTCCATGGGCATGCCCAGGCGGCCGGCCGCTTCTCTGGCCAGAGCCACCACCGGGTGATCATCGGGGATGTTCGTTCCGGGAAAGTCCTCCTGGAAATGGATGTCCACCGTGGGGAATTTCTCATCCGGGGACGTCTCGCGCGCTTCGGCCACCACACGTTCCGAGGTGGTCCGGATCGCCTGGATGATGTCCTCCATTTTCTCTCGGCTGTGGCTCCGCACCTCGCCCAGAAGCACCGCTGTTTCGGGAATGATGTTGGTGGCCACGCCCCCTTCGATTTTGCCCACGTTGCAGGTGGTTTCATGGTCGATGCGGCCCCAGGGCAGGGCCGAGATCATTTTCGACGCCAGGACTATGGCGCTCACCCCTTTTTCAGGGGACGCCCCGGAATGGGCCGACTTGCCGTTGAAGGTGATGTTGAAGCGGCTGGCGAAAGGGGCCCGGGTAAAGATGCCTCCCGTGTCCGTGGCGTCCAGGATGTACCCCATCTTCGATTCGATGAGGGAAAGGTCCATGTGTTTGGCCCCTAAAAGACCGGCCTCTTCGCAGACCGTGAACACCACCTCGATGGGGCCGTGGGGCAGGCGGTTTTCCCGGATGACGCGCATCACCTCGATGATGACGGCCAGGGCGCTCTTGTCGTCGGCTCCTAAGATCGTATCCCCTGTGCTGCGGAAAATCCCGTTGTCCAGATAAGGATCGATGCCTTTGCCCGGTTCCACCGTGTCCATATGGCCGCAGAGCATCAGGGGTTCCACGTTCACCATGCCCTTGAACCTGGCCACCAGATTACCGGCGTTGCCATCGAGTTTATCCCCGGCGTCGTCGATGAAAATCTCCGCTCCCAGGTCAGAAAGGATTCCCTGGAGAACCTTGGACACTTCTTTTTCCTGCCGTGACAGGCTGTCGATGCGGACAAGACTTGAAAAGGTGTCCGCCAGTCGTTCCGTGTTGATCATACATGAACCTCGATTCGGATGCGGGTCTCAGCCCGATAGCGTTCCATTAAAAAAAACGACCTCCACCATAGCCAAAAAAAAAGGCCCTTTCAATCCTTATCATAAAAAGCCCGTTGCAAATGTATTGACAAATTCTTATATTGCTTATAATTCAGCAGCAACAAAGATCAGAACTTCCCTGATATCCTTTCTAAAGGAAGTGCGCAGCGTTCTGGTGATGCTCCCGGACTTCAAATCCGGTGTGAGGCGCTAATCCCGTCTCGGGTGGGTTCGATTCCCATGCACTTCCGCCACTAAAATAAATAAAATCAAAATGTTAGGTCATAGAATTGGGTCGAAAAGTACCCCAAAAGTGCCCCAAAAATCGGCCCTGGGGCACCTTGGGGCACAGGGTTTTTGTTGGTTTTTTCACTGTTACGCGGCTCACTCACTTTTTGTCAGACCGGATACGATAGACAGGTGTTTACGTCTTACGGCTCGGTTGAGGCGCTCTTCTTTTGAATTCTTCATGGGTGATCATGCTTCAATACCTCACACATGTTTATGCCGCTCCATGGCGGATCGAAGGATGGTGTTGATGCGGGTCTGGTATCCTTTGCCCTGGCTTTTCAGCCAGTCCATGACATCCGAGTCGATCCTTACGGTGGTCATTATCTTGGGCATCTCTTTTGACGGCCTTCCTTTTTTGGGAAGAAGGGCAAGGAGTTCAGGGGGGAGAACTTCGGATGCGGGTCTGAATGTCTTAAGATCTTCCGATGTTATTTCGCGTACTTCACCGTTTTTATCGATTAAGGGTTTTTTGCTCATACAGTTTAACCTCCCTCTTGTTGGCTTTTCGAAAACTGATCACTCTGATCCCACCAGGGATCGGAGTATAGCAGACAATATGGAGCCTGCCGTTCAGGAAAGCCATGGTGACAAACCGTCTTTCCGGGTATTCAGATCGTGTGTCTTCATCTGTAAGAACCGTTTCGTCCCAATCAAGATCACGGACTTTTTCAAAGGATAAGGCCCGTTCTTTGATGTTGCGCTTGTTTTTAGCAGGGTCGTATTCGATTTTCATGGTGTTATTGTAGTAACAAAAAATAAGCGGGTCAAAGGATTATTTTTAATATCTGACTCCCTCCCCGGTTTTTTTGGTGCACCATCGGCAGAAAACTGAACCGGGAGGGGCTCACGTTATGAGTCTGTTTTTATTCCAGAATGGAAAACCTTGGTCTCAGGCCAAGGTTTTCCATTCTGGAATAAAAATGTTGAAAGCACACAGAAATGGGCATAAGTATATCCTGTGAATAAGACTTGAAATATTAATCCGTCGATTTCTCGCAGGTTTATCAATTGAAAATTCTTATCATAGATGACGAAGCCAACATCAGGAAAACCCTGGGCATGTGCCTTGAAATCCAGGGGCACACCGTGATCATGACGGGAAACGGGAAGGATGCGGCGGCCGAAGCGGAGCGTCATGTGTTCGACATGGCGTTTCTCGACCTGCGGTTAGGCGCTGAAAACGGACTCGATCTGGTCCCCGTGCTTTTGGGATCATGCCCATGGATGAAGATCGTGGTGATTACGGCTTACGCCTCAGTGGACACCGCTGTTGCCGCCATGCGCCTCGGGGCCGCTGACTACATTCCCAAGCCGTTCACGCCGGAACAGGTGGAACTGGTGACGGAGCGGGTCGCCTCGGTGCGTGCCATGGAAAAGCGCCTGGACGCCCTCAGGGACGACATCGAACGGCTCAACCCGGCCACCTTTTTAGAGTCGGAGAATCCGGGGATGCGCCGGGCCGTGGAGATGGCAAGGAAGGTGGCCCCGTCCGAAGCCACGGTGCTGATCAAGGGACCCAGTGGAACGGGGAAAACGGTGCTGGCAAAGGCCATTCATACCTGGAGCACCCGGTCGGACAACGCCTTTGCGGTTATCTCCTGTCCGTCCCTGAGCCCGGAGCTCCTGGAAAGCGAACTGTTCGGCCATATGAAAGGCTCCTTCACGGGAGCGTCAAAGGACTACGCCGGACGGGTTGCCGCCTGTGAAGGCGGGACCCTGTTTCTTGATGAAATCGGAGACCTGCCCCAGGCCATCCAGGCCAAGCTTCTCCGCTTCATCCAGGACAGGGAATACGAACGGGTGGGGGACCACAGGACCCGGAAAGCCAATGTCCGGATTATCACAGCGACCAACGCGGATCTTGAAAAAAGCATGGGTGAAGGGACTTTCAGGGAGGACCTATACTACCGGCTGAACGTGGTCCAGATCGACATTCCCCCGCTCAGTGAACGTCCTGAGGATGTGGAGGCCCTGGCTCTGTCCATGCTCGATTTTTTTGGGGCACAGAACCACAAAGCCTTCGAGGGGTTTAAGGACGAGGCCATGGCCGCCTTGAAAACCTATTCCTGGCCGGGTAATATCCGGGAACTGAGGAACGCCGTGGAACGTGCCGCCATTTTCTGCCCGGGAGGCCTCGTGGGCCTGGACGCCCTGCCTGGAACAGTCGTCCCACATGGCTCCGCCACCGTGAGGGTCGGGGACCATGTATCCCTGGCCGCCGTCGAGGAACGGCACATCCGGAGTGTCCTGGCCACGTCGGGCTCCATTCAGAGGGCCGCCGCCATTCTGGGCATTGATCAGGCCACACTCTGGCGGAAACGGAAAACCTACGGCATTTAGCGTGGACGCTTATCCACCCTCATTTGGTCGCCATTCCCGACTTCCACCGCAGATGATTCTCGAACGAAGACAGGATTTCGCTGCACTGTGCGGCCAGAATTCTTTTCTTACCCAGGGAGAGTTCCAGGGACTTGATGTTGCTGTTTGTCCGTGACAGTGCGATGACACGTTCAGCAATCCCGATGAAATCTGAAAAGGCTGATTCAGCCAGGGCAATGTCCTTCCGGTTTTCACCTTTAACCTGCGACGAAAGAACCCGGAGGGCTCCAGAGACGGCCTCCTCTTTGGTTTTGATGGTCTTTTCCAGGCGATCCATGGCGGCGGTGTCGCTTTCCGCATTGTGGATGACAAGAAGGCGGTCTATGGCATGGCAGGATGTGAGGGCCGTGAACACAGGCTGAAATATCCCGCATTCTTTTGATGAGCCCCTGTGGCAACGTCCAACGATACGTTCCAGGGCTTTCTCGAAATGTTCCAGGGCGTCGGAGCCTTCGACCATGGACAGCCGCGCGGCTTTCAGGTTCGTGTTTTTCACGGCGAGGTCGAGAATCAACTCGTCCACGTTCCGGAGTTCGGCCCATGATTTCGAAAATTCATCCATGAGCTTCAGCTCTTCCGTGGATTTCCCCTCAAACACCAGGGATTCAAGCTGACGGAAACGGGTGTCGACAGCTTTCGACGCCATCCTTGTTTTTTCTGCGAACGCCTGGGACTCCTCGTCGGTCAGGGCGATGACGGCGCTTTTCTCCATTTCCACCGATGTCATGAGGTCCTTGTGAATCATTGCCGCGAGATCACTTTTCCGGACATGGTCATTCCATGGCGAATGCCTGAGCCCGGGAAAAGGATGATATTTCGAGACGATGAAAAAACAGAGAAGGGCCAGGGCAACCCCCGCGCCAAGCAGATAAGCGTTCCGTTGTGATTTTTTCTCAAACAATGCCATAAATATCTCCTCAGGTTGTGATTTTTTCCCATTCTCCGATCATCTGGGCGGCCTTCCAGGGATTGTCCGCATGGAGCAACGACTTGCGGAACCGGTCGTCTCCCGCCATTTTTCCGATCAGGGCCAGCATGGCGATATGGCTTTCAGGCGGCTCAACAGGCGAAAGAAGAAGAAAGATCAGGGAAACGCGCCTTCCTGAGCTTTTGTCATAAATCCCGTTTTTTCCCACACCGACGGCCACGACCGCTTTTCGAAGTCCCGGAATCCGGGCATGGGGAAGGATAACCTCTTCGCCCACAAAGGTCCCGCCTTCCCGTTCCCTGTCGTAAAGGGCGGCGAGGGCGGCGTCCCTGTCATGAACCCCTTTTTTTACACACAGCTCATTGAGCTGTCTCAAGGCTTCGTCCTTGTCCACCTCCGAGTCCCAGAACAGGGCTCCCGCCGTGACGAAACCGTGGACGTCCCGTGACTGGCCGTGCCGTTTGGATTTTTGGGACAACGTGTGCTGATCATCCGAATTTTCGGGCTCAGGCAGGTTCCGAGTGTCAAGCACCACCACGGTCATTCCCCGGCCCTCGGTGACAAGACGCTCCATCATGCTGACCTCTCCACGGAGACGCTTCAGGAAAGGCACTTTTTTCCCGGGGCATCCCGTGACAATGTGGCCGACCCGGTATTCCCTGGCGAACCGGAGGATGGTTTTGACAATGTCGTCTCCTTTGTAAGTGAACACCATGGCCCCCAGCTCCTGGGCCAGGGTCAGGGTGTCCGTGAGGATCCGTTGGGTCTCCGAATCGATGACCGTGGGGTTTTCCCTGGGGGTCTGGACGTAAAGGGCGTACCAGTTCCGGTTCAGCCGTCCGGCGAGCCGGGACGCATAGCGTAGAAGGGCTTCGCTGTTGGGGCTTCTCGAACTCAGGCAGACCATGACCTGGTCGGGGCTTGAAGGCAGGGATTCCGAAAACGGCTCCCGCCTCCTGGAGTCGATATGCGCCGCCAGCTCCCTCAACGTAAGCTCCCGGAGCTGTTCGAGGTTCGTGGTGACGAAGAATTTTGAAAGGGCCGTGTCCACCCGGTCCTTCGAGTATATCTTTCCTTCTTTCAGACGGCCCCTAAGGTCTTCCGTGGTGATGTCCACATTGACGATCTGGTCCGCCTCGGAAAGGATATGGTCGGGAAGCCTTTCCCTGACCTTGACGGAGGTGGCCCTTTCCACCGTGTTGTAAAGGCTTTCCAGATGCTGGACGTTCAGGGTGGATATCACGTGGATGCCTGCGGAAAGGATCTCCTCCACGTCCTGGTACCTCTTGGCGTTCCGGCTCCCCGGCGCGTTGGTGTGGGCCAGTTCGTCAACGAGAACCACGGCGGGCCTTCGGGAGATGACGGCGTCCACATCCATTTCCCGGATGTCGATCCCCCGGTATACCAGGGTTTTCATGGGAACCTGGGGCAGTCCTGAAAGAAGGGCCCCCGTTTCGGCTCTTCCGTGGGTCTCGACGATACCGGCCACCAGATCGATGCCGTCTTTCAGAAGCCGGTGAGCTTCCTGAAGCATCTGGTAGGTTTTCCCGACGCCCGCCGCATACCCCAGGTAAATTTTCAGGCGGCCCCGGCGTGACCGGCGTATCATGTTAAGAAAACTGTCGGCGCGATGGTCATTCATGGCGAACCTCCGAAATCTCTGTCCAATGCCAGGTTCACATGAAGGACGTTAACCCTGGGTTCCCCCAAGACCCCAAAATCCCGGCCCTGGGTCAGTCTTTCCACCAGCTTGCGGATTTCCCCGGCATCGGCGTTTCTCGCCGATGCGATCCGGGGGATCTGCCAGAATGCGGCGTTCGGCGAAATGTGGGGATCAAGACCGCTGCCCGAGGCCGTCAGCAGTTCGAGGGGAACGGGGCCTTCCGCCCCGGGATTTTCTTTTTCCAGGCGGGCAAGATCCTTTTCCATCCTGGCCTTGAGTTCCGCCGATGCCGGGCCTAAGTTCGATCCGCCGGATGCCATGGCGTCGTATCCGTCACCTGCTGCGGAGGGCCTGGGCTGGAAATAACAGGGGAGGGTGAAGTTCTGTCCGATCAGGGACGAGCCCCTGATTTCCCCCGCTTGATCCGTGATCAGGCTTCCTGCGGCCTTTTCGGGAAAAAGGAGCCGGGCGAACATCGTGACCGAAAGAGGATAAACGATCCCGGTGATCATCAGGGTGACCATGGCTGTTCTCAGGGCTGTCGTGAGTGATTTCGTCATGTTCTTTTTCCTTCTGTGTCTCACACAAAACCGGCCGCCCGGAGTAAAAGGTCAATGCCTTTGATTCCCGCGAAGGGGGCCAGCATGCCGCCCAGGCCGTAGATCAGAAGCGACCTCCTCAGAAGCGCTTCCGCCCCCACCGGCCTGTACCGGACGCCCCGGAGGGCCAGGGGAATCAACAGAACGATGATGACGGCGTTGAATATCACGGCGGAAAGGATCGCACTCCGGGGTGAGGCCAGGTGCATGATGTCAAGGACCGCGATCTGGGGAAACGCCTCCACGAACATGGCCGGAAGGATGGCGAAATACTTGGCCACGTCGTTGGCGATGGAAAAGGTGGTGAGGGCTCCCCGCGTCATGAGGAGCTGTTTGCCGACCTCCACCACTTCAAGAAGCTTTGTGGGGTTGGAGTCCAGATCGATCATGTTGCCCGCCTCCTTGGCGGCCTGGGTGCCGGAGTTCATGGCTACGCCCACATCGGCCTGGGCCAGGGCGGGGGCGTCATTTGTCCCATCGCCCGTCATGGCCACCATTTTCCCTCTGGCCTGTTCTTCACGGATCAGGCGCATCTTGTCCTCGGGCGTGGCCTCTGCCAGGAAATCGTCCACGCCCGCTTCATGGGCGATACAGGCAGCGGTGCGGCGGTTGTCCCCCGTGATCATCACGGTCCGGATTCCCATGGCCCTGAATCGTTCGAACCGGTCTTTGATCCCTTCCTTGACCACGTCCTTCAGATGGACCACACCCAGGATCCTGGCCCCGTCCGCCACGGCAAGGGGCGTACCCCCGCTGTCCGCGATGGTGTCCGTGACGTCCCGCACAAACGGGGGGATATCCCCGCCTTTTTGCTCCACATGGGCGCACACGGAATCCACAGCCCCTTTCCTGATTTCACGGCCGTCGATATCACAACCGCTCATGCGCGTGTGCGCTGAAAACGGAATAAAGACCGCAGAACCTTGATCCAGTCTGTCGCAGTTCAGGTGAAACTCGTTTTCCACAAGGCTTAAAATGGATCGGCCTTCCGGCGTTTCGTCCGCAAGGCTTGAAAGCCCGGCGGTCAGGGCGAGCTCCATGACATCCACCCCCGGTGCGGGGTGGAGTTCGGAGGCCATGCGGTTCCCGAGGGTGATCGTTCCTGTTTTGTCAAGAAGCAGGGTGTCCACATCTCCTGCGGCCTCCACGGCTCTTCCGCTCATGGCGATGACGTTTTTCCGGATCAGCCGGTCCATCCCCGCGATGCCGATGGCAGAGAGCAAGCCGCCGATGGTGGTAGGGATGAGGCAGACCAGAAGCGCTGCGACCACCGTGACCGAAAGCCGGATACCTGAATAAAGCGCCATGGGGACGAGGCTCACGCAAACCATGAGAAACACCAGAGTCAGTCCGACAAGGAGGATATGGAGGGCCAGTTCATTGGGCGTTTTTCGCCGGGCCGCCCCTTCGACCAGGGAGATCATTCTGTCCAGGAACGACTGGCCGGGCTCCGATCCGATCCGAATGACGATCCGGTCGGAGAGCACCCGTGTTCCTCCGGTCACCGCGGACCGGTCCCCACCGGACTCCCGGATTACCGGAGCCGATTCACCTGTGATGGCGGATTCGTCCACAGCGGCGATTCCCTCGGCTACGTCGCCGTCCCCCGGGATCAGGTCTCCGGTCTCACAGATCACCAGATCCCCTTTCCGGAGGGATGACGAGGGAACGCTTTCCTCTTTCCCGTCCACCAGCTTTCTTGCCAGGATGTCCTTCCGGAGTTTCCGCAGGGAATCGGCCTGGGCTTTTCCCCGGCCTTCAGCCACCGCTTCGGCGAAGTTGGCGAAAAGAAGGGTGAACCACAGGAAAACCGTGACGCAAAGGGTGAACCAGACCGGAGCATTGCCGACCGAAGGTGAAACGATGTCTTTCACCAATTCAGCGGAAGTCACAAGGCTCCCCACCTCTACCACGAACATCACCGGGTTTTTCATGACATGGCGGGGAGAAAGCTTCCTGAAGCTGTCTTTCACCGCCATGATCATGATCCCCTTGTTCAGAAGGGCTTTGTTCCGATGGTCATGTTTCGACATGGTTTATATTCTCCATACGGGTGTTATGGCTTTCATTCATCAAAACAACCGCCCTCCCCGGGCCATGACATGCTCGGCCAAAGGTCCCAGGGTGAGGGCGGGGAAAAATGTCAATGCACCCACAATGACGATGACCGACAAAAGGAGGACGAGAAACATCAGCCCGTCTGTCCGGAAGGTTCCAGGACCTTGGGGCACCGTTTTCTTTCCTGCCATGGACCCGGCGATTCCCAGAATCGGGATGATCATTAAAAAACGTCCGGCCAGCATGGCCACGGCCAGGGTGGCGTTGAACCAGGGGGTGTCGGCGGCAAGCCCCCCAAAAGCCGAACCGTTGTTCCCGGCTGCGCTGGTGTAGGCGTATAGAATCTCGGACAGGCCGTGAGGCCCGTTGTTGTGCAGTGACGCCAAGGCCGGGGGCCACACGGAAGCCCACGCGGTGAAACACAGAACCAGCATGGGAAAGGCCAGGATGTACAGTGTGGCGAACGTCATTTCACGGGGCTCGATTTTTTTTTCCAGGTATTCAGGTGTACGTCCCACCATCAGGCCCGCGATGAAAACCGTGAGGATCACGAACACCAGCATGCCGTATAATCCGGCCCCCACACCGCCGAACACGATTTCCCCAAGCTGGATGTTGATCAGGGGGACCAGACCGCCGAGGGGGTTGAAGCTGTCGTGCATGGCGTTGACCGCGCCGCAGGACGCGGCGGTGGTGGCCGTGGCGAACAGGGCGGAAGAGGCGATGCCGAAACGGGTTTCCTTGCCTTCCATGTTACCGGAGCCATGGCCTGTCACAATGCCAGGAGATGCGGGTGAGGGCTTCGATTCCGCCCAGTAGGCGGAAGAAGCCCCGGCAAGGAAAAGGATGGCCATGGCCGCCCATAGGACCCACCCTTGCCGCCGGTTTCCCGCCATGAGGCCATAGGTGTAAGTCAGGGCGGAAGGAATGGCCAAAATCAAAACCATTTCCATGAAGTTGGAAAGGGGAGACGGGTTTTCATAGGGATGCGCGCTGTTGGCGTTGAAAAATCCGCCCCCGTTGGTTCCCAAAAGTTTGACGGCTTCCTGGGACGCCACGGGTCCCATGGGGATGGTTTGTTCATGGCCTTCCACGGTGACCGCATGACGGTAGGCATCCAGGTTCTGAACCACACCTGTGGATACCAGGACAAGGGCCGCCACGAAGCAAATAGGAAGAAAAACATAAAGGACCCCGCGGATCAGGTCTGTCCAGAAATTCCCGACACCCGGAGTTTTGCCGGGGGAAGGCTTGCGGACAAGTCCACGTGCCAGGGCGAGGGCCACCCCGATTCCGGCGGCGGCGGAGATGAAGTTGTGCCATGCCAGTCCGGCCATTTGTGAAAAATAGCTCATCGTGGTTTCACCGGCGTAGGCCTGCCAGTTCGTGTTGGTGGTGAAGCTGGCGGCCGTGTTCAGGGCAAGCCACGGGGGAAGTCCTTTCAACTTTTCAGGGTTGAAAGGCAGAAAGCCCTGGAGGCGGAGAATTCCGTATGTGACAAAGAGTCCCGTCAGGCTGAACAGGAGCAGTGACACGGTGTAGGTTTTCCAGTCCTGGTCCTCGTCCGGATCGATTCCGCACACTTTGTAAATAAATTTTTCGACGGGGCCGAAGAACCCGGCAAAAGGCTTGTCTGGGGATTCAAAGACACGGAACAGGTAGATGCCCAAAGGCTTGGCCAGAGCCAGGATGGCGATGAGGAAAATGACGATCTGAATCCATCCAAAAGGTGTCATGGCTCCCCCGTTTAAAAATCTTCGGGCCTTATCAGGCTGTAAAAAAGATAAATCATCAGCAAAAATGAAATGATGCCGCCAAATACAAATTCAAGGGTCATGGTGTCCTCCCGGTATAAATTGTCTTGTTCAACAACGTGTTTGCATGGCCTGTGCCACACGAAACCGGCTGATATTTTGTAGTTTTTTTATTTCAAGAAAGGGTCGGGCCATGCATTTTGAAAGGGCAGGGTGTTTCGTCCGTGCATTTTGCAAGGTCGATGACTGGAGAAAAGAGGGGGGAAATCAGGCTTTCAAAGGAAGGGTGAATCGGAAAACGGAACCTTTGCCCTGGATGCTTTCCGCCCTGACAGTCCCACCATGGGCATGGACGATTTCCTTGACGATGGACAGGCCCAGTCCCACCCCGGTATTCTCGGTTTGGCCCGGAACCCTGAAAAAAGGGTCAAACACGTGTTCCAGAAATTCACCGGCGATTCCCGCGCCCGTGTCTGTCACGGAAAACTCCAGGAGGTCCTCTTCCTGGACGGCTCCGATCGTGACGGTTCCTCCGGGGGCGGTGAATCTCAGGGCGTTGGCGATCAGGTTGGAAAAGACATGGGAGAGTTTGCCGGGATCGGCCAGGGCCATGGGGAGGCTGTCCGGGATATCCTGGACCAGGGCCACGCCCTTGTCCTTGGCTTCCATGTGGAAGGTGTCGATGGTGCTTCGGATGATGTCTTCGGGATGAACGGGTTTCACGTCAAGGACAGCTCCGCTTTCGATGCGGTTCAGGTCCAGGAGCTCCGAAAGGATGGTGACCAGCCGTTCGCTGTCTTCCCGGGCGGCCAGGAGGAGTTCGGCCTGTTTTTCATTGACCGTGCCCACGTTTTCGTCAAGGAGGAGGTGAATGGACATCCTCAGGGACGTCAACGGTGTCTTGAGCTGATGGGATACCGTGGACAGAACTCCCCGCTTGAGTTCGCGTTGCTGGTGGACAAGGGTCATGTCGTTCATGATCAGGGCGACACCCGATGGACTTGCCGGATCACGGCCTTCGGGAATGGGAACGGCCACCGGCTGGAAAAAGTATTCATGATGATCTGAAAACGTCTGGACAAATGGTTCTTCTGCGGGCGTTTCCACCGCTTTCCCGCTGTCCAGGGCCTTTCTGACCAGGGGCTCCAGCCAGAGGTGACCCAACGTGAATGCCTCGGCCCCTGGAGAGAGCCCAAGCCATCTTTCCGCCGTGGCCGTTGCAATCTCCACCCGTCCCGTGAGGTCCAGGAGGGCGATGGCCGCGGGCAGGGTTTTGAACACTTCCTCCGTCACTTTTCGAGTTCTGATCAAGTTGATCCGGTCTGTCTTCCGGGCCCGCCTGAGCGCCGACGCCATATCGTTGAACGCTTCTGAAAGACGGCCGATTTCATCCATGGCACCGGTCTCGATCACCAGATCGAAGTTGCCTTCCCGGATTTCGTTCACCGATTCTGTCAGCCGGGTGATGGGAAGAAGAATCCACCGGCGCGCCAGGATGCTGAAAATGATGGCGATGCAAATGGCCACGGCGATGACCGTCACGATGCTCCGGTGGGTTTTCACGGCCAGTTTTTTTGCGGATTCGCTGGCATCGCTCATGTTTTTCTGGTTCATGTCGAGAATCGCCTGGGCGGCCTCGTTGATCCCGTGGAATTTGGGTTGAATCGTTGAAAAATACCGATGTTTTCTTTTTTCAGGTGAGAGGTCGGGCCGGAGGACATCGGAAACGGACCGGATGTATGCTCCAAAAAGTGACCGGATCTGTTCCGCTTTGTCCTTTTCGCCGGGAAGTGTGATGTTGCCAAGTTCAACGTCCAGGGCTGAAGCGAATTTCTCCGAATGGACCGCCACAAGACGCCGTCCTTCCTTTTCATTGCCCAAAAGAACGAACAGAGCTCCGCTGTCGATCCTTTCGAGCGATTCCTTCATGTCCTGGCATGCCGCCACACTTCGGTAGTTTTCCCTGAGGATGACATTGATGGCCTTTCCAAGCCTGTCGATGTGGACGAAGGTGAAGGAACTGATCACAACGATGAAGACGATAAACGCACCAAAGATCATCAGTAGTTTTTTTCTGATTCCGACCATGGAACTTCCCTTCGTTTTCATTTTTTATATAGGTAACAAATGGTTCTCAATACCTATTTAATGGGTACATTACCTCCTCTGAAGGCTCGTTGGGTGGGGGAATTGATAAGTGTTGGGAATCGTGAAAACTTGATTCTCGAATCACCCTTTACGTGCAAGGATTCAACAAATATTGAGAGTCGCAATTTGCAAGCATCAATAATTTTAAAAGTATATGGGATTTTATCGGTAAACTTCTTTCCGGTTACCAATTTTTACAACGAGAATTCTCAAAACACTGTCTTCAATGCTACTGATGATTCTGTAATCGCCTACCCGGTATTTCCAGAATTCACCCAATTTGGAACCTTTAAGTGCCTCACCGATACTGCGAGGATCGTCAAGCACAGCCAGACGACCGTGAAGAAACTTCAGAACGCGTTGAGAAATCTGAGGATCAAGTTTATCCAATTCCCGCACTGCTGCGGGGTCAAACTCAATCGTCCAGGCCATAACGTTTCATAACGTCTTCAAGCGGCACAGCCTTTGTCTTGCCGGAACGCAAATCAACAAGTCGCTGCTCGGCAAGGTATAAATCCTCAAGATCATCTATATGTTCACGGATGGCCTCGATCATATAAAATGTTTTGCTCCTTCCGGTCTTCTTCGCCAGATTCTGTAAGCGGCTTGAAAGATCCTCGGGCAGCCTTAAAGATACAGCCATGCCTCCTCCTTTGTATTCTCATATTTGATATACAATTTTCTCATGGACCGTGACCAGCGTCAACATTGTATTAAATAATCTCTTTGATAAAATCATAGCCGACATGACATAATGAATAAAAAAAACCATTTCGAGGTTTTCTTCGAAATGGTCTCTGAAATTCTAAGGTTCAGTGTTCTCAAGCATGCTTACGTTTTTGATCCACGTACCCGCGAAGGACGGCGTTGATCCGGGTTTGATATCCCCTGCCGGTTTTTTTAAAATAATCAAGAACATCTTTGTCAATCCTCATATTCAAGACCTCTTTGGGCTGGGGAGGATCAATCGTGACTTTGCTCCAGTCAAAATCCAAGTCCGCTTCGTCGGGGTCGGATTTAATCGCGGCTTCAAGCTCTTCTTCCGTCAACGCCATCGCCCGATTCCAATCGGAAAGGGACTCCCCGTGGCGTGTTTTTTCCTCAAGCTCTTCAGCCGTATATTTTTTGATATGCGTTTTCCTCGCCATGTCTCGCCCTCCTGAAAGATATAATCCGGCGGTTTTCACCCCGCCATGTCCACACGACCGAATATAATTTAGACCCGATCAATGCCACTGAAATATATCTTGTTTCTCCCTCTTTGGGTGATGGTGCATGAATGGCGGGACGACCGTCAAAGACAAGTCTTGCGTCCATAAAATCAAGTTTGTGTTTTTCGAGGTTTATCAACCTTTTTGTTTCATCCCATTCATACATCATTATTTATACACAATTTGTATATACAATGCAATTCAAATAAACCGTCAACAACCCCTCTTTACCATCCCGCCTTTGTGTTATAAAATTCAGTATAACAAAGGAGAAACGATCATGAGAGTCACGGTCACGCAAATAGGAAACTCAACCGGCCTGATCCTTCCCAAAGAGGCCGCCGCCCGTCTCAATGTCAAGAAAGGCGATACGGTTTATTTGACTGAAACGCCCGACGGTTATAGCCTGACCCCATACGATCCCGAGTTACAGGAACAGATGGCCATCGCCCGGAAAGGGATGTCCAAATACAGAAACGCCCTTCATGAGCTGGCCAAATGACCTGGCGCTGGCTAAAGAAAGGGTGGTGCATGCCGTTCGAAAAATGACCCTCTTCACGTTCGGTCGGCCTGCGCATGGGCTCACGGAGAAGAGGGCGGTATTTGACCTTCATCGTCCTGGCCATGATCACTGTTTCACATCACCTGATTTCACGGACGTACAGATGATTTTTTGACCGCCGTTGAATATCCCGATGGTTATCCGGGTCTTGCGGCCTGAGTCCGTCAGCTCGAAAGCCGTGTAGTGGGGGCGGTCGGCAAGGACCCTGGCGCCGATGGCTTTCGCTTCGTTTTTGTAAAGGCGTTTGATCTGGGTTTCGCCTGGAGGATCGCCGCCCTCTTCAGGCCATTCGTAGCGGATGGTCGTCACGTCGCCTTCGCAGGTGATGTTTCTTTCGGAAGTCGGATTTTCATCCAAAAGGATCACGGTCTCACCTTTGTTTTTCGTGCAATCGGCTATGGAGTATCCGTCGATGGTGCTGAAAGCCAGGTCTTTGGCGCAATCTTCGTCGATGATGGGATCATCGCCGCCCAGGGTGCCGTTTGCGGAAGATCGCTTACGGACCAGGGACACCTTTTTCGGGCGGCTTTCCAATACGGCGGCCTTGGGGGAGGTTTTAACAGGTCCGGGTTCGATCAGGCGGCGAGCGGAAGTCAATGCCCCTTTGTCTATGGTGCGGGGCATCACGACGGGCGAGGAAACGCGCTTGCCAAAAGGCGGTATCGCCGCTGAGTTCATGACAACGGAGAACGCGGAGCTTGCCGCCAGGATCTGACCGTTCGGTGTGTAGAGCTTGAACTGAAATCGTCCGGACTGATTGGGCATTTTAAATGGAAGGGTTCCCGACGTCCCCGGTGCGGCCTGCCATCCCAGTTTCGGGTTGACGCCGGTTTCGTTGACGCTGAAAAACCCCATTCTAAGATCGCTCTGGGCGATGGAGCATCGGTATGAAACAGGCACCGTGCTTCCGGCCCGGCTCGTTTCGGGAACGCCGTCGATGGCGTAATCCCCGCTGCCCTGCAAGAATGTGTAGTCAACATCCACGCGGTTGTTGGAGATGTTCGTATCGCCATTGCACCCCTGGGTGATATAGACGCCCACGCGATACAGCCCATCGGGCAAACCGGCCGAGGGAGACCGTGAATCCCTGATCACGAAGGGGCCCATCGGGATGGACGCGTTCGGTGCCAGGGGCTGATTGTGGGCACGAAACACGTCCTCGCGGGTCATGATCTTGGTGGGGCCTTTGATCACAAAAATCTTGGCCTTCATGTCGAAAGGGCTTTGGGCCGGGTCAATACCCGCGTTTCTGACTGCATAGGCGATGGTGAAGGTATCCCCCGCCTTGGTCACACTGAAATTCTCGATAGCCAGATCCGGTTTGGGCGACTCGACCTGACGGACATCAAACTCGAGGGTCTTCCGGTTGTTCACACTGTTGCTGTCCTGGCTGCCGATGCTGCCACCCGTGGTAAAGCTGATCTCACAGCGGTAGTGGCCCGCCTTGGGCTGGGTCATGTCGGCGCTGAACTGGAAGGTTCCGTTCAGGTTGATACTCAAAGGCGTGCTGGCCGCGTTGTTGATATAATTGGGCTGAAAATAAAACGCTCCGTTGGCCGGGCCGAGGAGCGTGCCGTTATAATAAGTGTCGATTTTGGGAACCAGGGTGAACCCGTCAAGGGCGATACTGCTGTAGTTTTTGACCGTCACCACCAGAGTGATGGGTTTGATGGTGACAAAATCCGTGGTCACGGAGCCGCCGGAATAAAGATCCGTTTTTTCGATTCCCAGGTCGATCACGGTCGGACCTGCCGGTGCGCTCCCACCCGTAAAATTATAATTCACTTCCGCCCGGTTGTTGCCCACGTTCGTGTCATAGTTGCACCCCTGGGTCGTGTAAACACCCACCCTGTAAGTCCCGTTACCCAACCCCGCCCCAGGGGCGCGGGAATCCCTGATGACGTAAGGCCCCATCTGGACGGAGGCCCCGGGGGCCAGGGGCTGGCTGTGGGGACGGAACACATCCTCACGTGTCATGATCGTGGTGGGGTCCTTGATCACAAAAATCTTGGCCTTCATGTCGAAAGGGCTCTGGGCCGGATCCGTTCCGGTATTGCGCACGGTATAGGACACCTGGAACGTGTCTCCTGTGGGGGAGATCTGAAAATTCTCGATAGCCAGGTCCGGCTTGGGCGGCTCCACCTGAGAGACGTCGAACTCAATCGTCTTCCGGTTGTTCGCGCTGTTGGAGTCCATGTTCGCGATACTCCCGCCCGTGGTGAAGCTGATTTCGCAACGGTAGTGGCCCGCCTTGGGCTGGGTTATGTCGGCCCGGAACTGGAAGGTTCCGTTCAGGTTGATACTCAAAGGCGTGTAGGCCGCGTTGTTGATATAGTTGGGCTGGAAATAAAACGCCCCGCTGGCCGGGCCCAGGAGCGTGCCGTTATAATAGGTGTCGATTTTGGGAACCAGGGTGAACCCGTCGATGGCGATGGAACTGTAGTTTTTGACCGTCACCACCAGGGAGATGGGCTTGATGGTGACAAAATCCGTGGTCACGGAACCGCCGGAATAAAGATCCGTCTTTTCGATCCCCAGGTCGATGACATCCGACGCCAAGGTTTTCAACGGCATAGAAAGCAGCAAAATGGCACAGGCAACCCAGGCGAAGTGAAACCGTCTCATGTCAGACCTCCTTAAGAGATTTGATTCTTTTTATAAAAGTGTATTCGGTATGTCTATGGCCGAGGGTGGAATAGAAGTCAAGCTCAATGTCATTCCAGGGCAGGGCTATCGCATGTAAAATTGGCAAGGATCTGAACTATCGGCCGTACGTCTTCGAAGGGGGGGTGAAACACCTGCCCCTTCGGGTCTGCTGAGTTACCCCGGTTTCCCGCCATTGTCATTCCGGGCGGCGCTGTTTTTTTGGTCGATCATGTTTTACGGGATATCCCAAACGTGATCGCCTCCCGTAACGTGGGCCGACCCGGAATCCATGCCCGCAAGCAAGAAAGGGGGGGGCATGAATTTCCGGAAACGGATGCCCATGCCGGCGTGGATTCCGGGTCGGCTTCGTTTTTCGAGCTTTATCGTTTTGCCAAATCCTGACAGATTTCAATCTCTCCGGCCTATCGGAGACCGCCCGGAATGACAAGGTTGGGAGCTGCGGCTCAACATGTCATGTCGGTAAAATTCTTACATGCGATGGCCCTGATTTCCGGAAAGGCGTTGAGCTGGTGGAATAAAAACCCTTCCGCCTTTTTCGGACGAAAGGGGATGCCACGGTGTGAATGACTCATTCTTTTTCCAGCCGGGCGCGTTTCCGAAAAGGAATCGTCGCTTTCAGAAAGCCGGACACCAGGGAATGATAGATCAGGAGCATCAGGTTCCGCAAGTCGAACGCCGGGCTTCGGACTCCCAGGCGGAAAAGAACAAAAAGCATCAGGTCCTTGACCATCACCGGGCAGCCCTTCACCCGGACGATCCGTTTCGCCGTAAGCCTGCCGCCGACTCCTGCGCAGGTGCCCACAAGAACCACGGTCTCACCGGGGTGGATCACGTCGCCTTCGTAGTATCCCATGACTACGGCCGCTTTTTTCGCCTTTTTCAGGGTTCCGGGGTATTTTTTTTCAGCGGTTCCCAAAGCGCCCTTGATCGAGCAGATGCAGCCGCCGTAGCAGATATTTCCCGATTTTCGGTTGATCCCCTCGTAAAACGTCAGCGGGGTGTCCAGATCCCCCAGGTTCTGGAACGGCGAGTCCACGCCTTTGAGCCGTCCGGCAAGCTCGTCGAGGGTGATGTCTCCTGAAACGGAAATGTCATCGAGATCCAGCGTCCCGTAGCCCCTGTCCCTGGCTTCCACAAGGTGCCGGACCGATTCGGGCTCGTAGCCCAGGATCTTGGCGGCCACCATGTCCGAGGCCAGAGGGTCGTTGGCGATCAAAACAGCGCCCAGCTGAACCGGGTAGGGGCTCGATTCAAACCCCCTGCCGATGATCACCGCGTCGGACACCACCACATCGGGATAGCCGATTTCAAGCATGTCCACGATTTTTTCGTGAAGCCGGTCGTCGTGGTACAGGAACCGTTCCTTGTGGGTGAGAATGCCGATGTTGAGCTTCAGGGCGTTGGTGATTTCGGTGACGATGTGGAATTTCAGCTTGGGCATCCAGACCTTGAAATCCGCTTCGTAAAGGGATTTGGCCACCTCCATGGTCTTATGGAGTTTCGCTTTTTCAAGGGTCACGGTCTTGGACTGCTCCTCGTTGAAATCCACCAGGGGAACGCCCAGTTCATCGCACACATCCCTTATGCCGGATTCCGCGAAGAACATCCGGGAAGGAATGCCGATGCCTCCGGATTCCCCGATGGTGACATGGTCCTGGTGGAAATCCTTTGAAAGGCAGTCCGCCATGGCCGCCAGCATGGTGGGTTCGGTGTAGCTGTGGTGGATGTACTCTTTGTTCGCCGTGACGATGTTCGGCTTGATCAGGACCCGACCCCGGGGACAAAGCCCCAGTTCCTCGAACCCTTCCCGGATGATGGCGCGGATCTTATCCCGGTCGTAGGTGTCGCACCGCCTGATGAGCACTTTCCGTTTTTTAGTGAAATCATTCATGGATGTCCCCCCGGATGTCCGATGTGGTTGAAAAGAAGGCCGTATCCCAGTTCCCCGGCCTCTCTCAGGGTTTGTTCAGGTGTGCCGCTGATTTCGGCGATGATTCGGTTATTGAACAGGGACACCAGACCGTGGAGCTGCCCCCAGATCATGATAAGAAACGGATCGGTATTCTCCGGCAGGGCGTACCCCTCGTTTTTCAGATCCTCCACGCATTGCCGGAGAAGGGCGAGGCTTCTCTCCGACGATTCCTTTTCCTGCCACGCGATGGCTTCAAGGGCTGTGCCCACGTAGTCGGCGTATTTGGGCGTCTGCATGTCGAACATGATGGAATAGTAGTTCGGACGCTCCACCCCGAAACGGATGTAGGCCTCGATCATCCGCGCCATTTTCTCCGCGATGCCGCCGCCTTCCCGGTATGCCGCCTCAAGGGCCGTAAACAGGATGTTTCCGGCCCGGGTCCTTATGGCGATGTTTAGTTCATCCTTGTTGGAGTAATAGTTGTAGAGGTTGGCCGCGGTCATGCCGATCTTCGTTCCGATCTTGCGCATGGAAAGGTTCCGGAATCCGTCCTCCATCACGACTTCCGCCGCCGTGTCGATGATCCGTTCTTTCTTCGCGTTAATTTCCGCCTCATTCATCGGTGCTTTGGGCATGTCTGTCTATGTTCTCCTTTCAGATCAGCAACGCCTGTATCCGCTGCATGAAGTCGTTCAGTTTGGACCCGTATTCCGGCGACCCTTCCACGGAAACCAGGTTTTGCGCCAAAGCCCCGACGAATTCGATATCGTTCAGGAGCACGGGCAGGGCCGCATCCACACTGGAAAACCGGATGTGGACAAACGGACGGCGGCGGGCGTAAACGCCTCGGCCCGCTTTGGTTTTTCCGGCCTTGACGCGCACATAGGCCGCGATGTCATCCTCTCCCGCCACGGACATCTGGTAGATCCGGTCCGGCTGCTTGCCGGTCCATGCGGCCATGTCCGGGTCTTTCCCCTTGTTGTACTGGCTGAGGGCCGTGGTGATCATGTACACCACCATCTTGACCTTCAACCTTTTTTTTGCGGGGTCTTTGGGCCGGGCGTCGGGAAGCATCAGCTTCATGGCAAGAAGGAGACTCACCGTTTTAAGGAGTAACCCTGTTTTAAGAAACCCCCGGATTCCGGGGATCACTGTTTTTCCGCAGAGGAACGCGTTGAATTTTTCAAGGGTGGAAAAAGAAAAGGTGATGTCCGCCCCGTCGGAAACGCCCTGGTGGATCTCAAGGCTCCCGTTTGTAAAAACCAGCGCAGCCCCGTGCCGGTCCGCGCCGTCACGGGCCACAAACTGGATTTTGCCATGAACCCCCTTGAACCGTCGGTTCATTTTCGGGTCGTCGGCGATAACGACTTTCATCACCGGCAGGATGGCGTTCAAAATGATCCGGGTTGTAAGAAGTATCCGTTCGTCCGCCATATCAAACCTCATCTTCCCAGTCTTCGTCTTCCTCGAAATCCCGGCCCATCACCTCCCGGACCTTGTCGACGATGCCGTTGGTATCCAGCCCGTAATGGGCGTAGAGGTCTTCGGGGTATCCCACCAGGGAGAACTCGTTGTTCAGCCCCAGTTTTTCAAAGGCGCATCCCTTGCCGCTCTTGGCGATCACGTCCGCCACGGCGGAGCCAAGCCCCCCGATGACGTTGTGTTCTTCAATGGTGATGATCCGTCGGGTGTCCACCACCGCTTTCAGGATGGCCGCCTCGTCAATGGGCTTGAGTGTGTGGATGTTCAGGACCCGGACACTCAGGCCTTCATCGGCCAGAACCCGGGCGGCCTCCGCAGCCTGGAGAACCGTCACACCGGTACAGATCAGGGTGATGTCCGTGCCCTCGCTGATGGTGACGGCCTTGCCGATTTCAAAGCCGTAGTCTTCGCGGGTGTACCATGTGGGTTCGAACCCCCGGCCGACCCGGATATAGACCGGGCCCGGATGGTCGATGCAGGCCCTCACCGCGTTGGCTGTTTCGATGCCGTCGGCCGGGACGATGACGGTCATGTTGGGAAACGACCGCATGATGGCCACGTCTTCCTGGGCGTTGTGGGTGCTCCCGGCCGTGCCGAAGGAGATGCCGCCGTGGGTGGCGATGATTTTGCAATTCAGGTTCTGGTAGCAGATGTCGGTTCGGACTTGTTCGCAGGCCCTCATGGAAACAAAGGCCGCCATGGTGGAGACAAAGGGGGTGAACCCCGCCTTGGCCAGCCCGGCGGCGATGCCGAAAAGGTTCTGTTCGGCAATGCCCACGTTAAAGAACCGTTCCGGGAATCGATCCCCGAAAATGCCGATTTTCGTGGATTTGGCCAGATCCGCGGTGAGGCCCACAATGTCGGGCCGGGTTTCCGCCAGTTCAGCCAGGACATGGCCGTAAATCTCCGCCTGGGTCATGGAATTGGCGTCGTACACTGTCCAGGTGGTGCCGGTGACTTCACTCATGGAGTTCCTCCTGTGTATGAAAAAACCTTCCGGTTACGGAAAGGGTTGGGGTCGGGATCAGGCGTTTATCCGGTCGATGGACTGCCGGGCGCTTTCCGCAAGGGTGGAATTCATGGAACCGTAATGCCATTTCACGTTGTCTTCCATGTAGTCCACGCCCCGGCCTTTTTTCGTGTGGGCGATGATCACCACAGGTGCTTCGTTCTGTTCCAGGGCAAAATCCAGGGCCTGGGACAGCTCGGCGAAGCTGTGGCCGTCCACCTCTTTCACGATGAACCCAAAGGCCTTCCATTTGTCCGCAAACGGTTCAAGCCCCATGACCTCCTCGGTGGTTCCGTCGATCATCAGGCGGTTCCGGTCAACCAGGGTGATCAGGTTGGTGACCTTGAAGTGTGCCGCACTCATGGCCGCCTCCCAGACCGTTCCTTCGTTGCATTCCCCGTCCCCCAAAAGGCAGTAGGTTTTCCAGGACTCGTTTTTCAGCCTCGCCCCCAGGGCAAGCCCCACGGCCATGGGAAGGCCGTGGCCCAGGGAACCGGTGGAAACATCCACCCCTTTGACTTTCCGGGCGTCCAGGTGCATGCCGAAAGGGGATTTGAACTGGTTGAAGGTTTTAAGCAGGCCGAAATCAAAAAACCCCTTTCGTGCCAGAACCGGCGCGTGCCCCACACCGCCGTGGCCCTTGCTCAGAATGAACCGGTCCCTGTCCGGCTTTTCAGGATCGGTGGGGTCCACGTTCAGATACCGGTGGTAAAGGATCACGAGAATCTCCACCATGCTCAGCGCCCCGCCGATATGGGCTCCCCCCGCCCATTCGGTGACGTCCACGATATCCTTCCGGGTCTGCCGGGCGATTTCCTCAAGCTCTCTGATCTCCTGGTCCGAAATGGCCATGCGCATCCTCCTGTTTTCCGCCTTTGGGCCTGTTTGCAGGCGGGTTGTTTTTATACATTTTTTCTGTCATCACGGGTTTGATCGTCTTACGGTGCGGGTTTGTAAGCTTAGAGTTTACCCGATATTGCATAAGAATATCGGGGGCTTTATAAGCTTAACATGTGTTCACTAAACATGTGTTAATTGTTAAAGTCAAGTGCTAAATGGGGATGGTGATGAATTGGAGTTTTAATTTGGAAAAGGGAGGGGCTTATGGGTGAGGGATGCTTGGCTTGTTTTTGGAGGGGTTGAATTTTAGAATAGAGATTCTGGGACCGTTGCTACTCAGCCACGCGGCTTTTTGCGTCGGCTGAGTAGCCTTGTTATGTCCCTTGATTATAAGTAATAAAAATTCTCGTCGCATTTAAAACTGGCTCATCATCAAATGAATCAGCCTTCAACCAATTTCTCCTTGCTTGACGTACCCATTCCCTTAACTGCTCATCCGTTTGCATTTTAGGTGGAGGAAATTTTGTTGATAACAGCCTTGATGGCTTTCGTAAGCGAATTCCAAAACGGAACCAAGCCAAGGTTTCCGGTGAATCACATCCGTATTTGATGCACATCGGAAGACTGGCTAATGCGAGAGGGACATCGCCTTTTAAAATTTGTTCTGCAATCGCTAATAATCCACCAGCGATAAGTGACAAAGTAGACCATGAATCATGAGATATTGAGAGTACCCTTGTAATGGGCTTTCCAGACGTTCTATCATGAGATATATCTTCAATCGAATCGCCAGTAATAATACTGTTAATTTCAATGTAACTTTTCCCTTGCATCCAGGCCTCTAATGGATCAGCAGCAGTGGACCAAGCATTGACCCAATCTTCGTGTGGGTCCCAAGACAGATCACGTTCATAAAGGAAATCGTTCTTATTTTTATCAATCTTTTTAAAGTCGTCAGAAATATTCTTTAGTTTATCTATAGGAAGTTGTTTAGCCAGTATACCAGGAGGTATTCGAGGAACCAGTTTCAGAAGCTCATCTCGCCACTGTGGCACGTCCCATTGAGTTATGTCCTTCGGTAGCTCTGGTCTAACTCGCGCCCAAGCCTGACTGATTGCCAGTGTCAGAAAAAAATCGAGGCCTGCTCGTTGAGCTGCAATTGTCAACCAAGTTGGGGCCCCTGTATCTTCAATAAATTTTGTTCCAATTCTAACTAATTGATCTGCATTTTCAGCGGTCACTTCATCAGCGCCAGCCTTTCTTCGAAAGTAAGCAGCAAAGGTTCGTTTAAGAACAGGTTCAGGTTTAATCTGATTCTCGTCGCCTCCAGCTAAGAGTGAAATGACCTGAAGCTCAACATCACTTGCTTGATAAGATCGTAAGGCGTTTGCACAAACAGAATCAAGAAAGGCTGTCAAACCGCTTTCTACTCGAACAGAATCATCGCTTTGCTGTAAATAATCGACTTGGTCTCTTGCCTTCGTGAATGATTCTACGCCTTCGAAGGCAACAGGCTTATCTGGAATTGCTACTACGACCCCTTGATTAGCGAACCCGGCACGTCCTGCGCGGCCAGCAGCGTTCAATAGTTGCGAGAATTTTCTTCGCTGCACTTCCTTTTGTTCTTGCCCCCTCGGGTCACCTATTCGTGAGCCAGCAATGATTACAGCAATTGCAGGTAGATTTAAGCCTTGAGCAAGGGTTCCTGTCGCAAACATAATTGGTACATTTTGTGTCCGAAACAATAGCTCTGACCCAATCTTTTCAGTTTCCAACATCAAAGATGTGTGGACTGCGACACCTTTCTTTAAAAGTGAGAACACCTGAGACTCACAGCCCAATTCAAATTCTGCAAGCATCTCGCATGCTACAACAAATTCATTAAATGCCGGAAAGGAGTCTATTAATTGTTTGGATAGTTTAATTTTGTTTCCGTTAGAGAAAGGATAGTGTTTGTTTGCTGGCGTGAATATCAAGGTTTGAATCCCAGATTCTACTAACTTTTCCCCTAAAGCTATTGCGCACTTATTCACCCAACTATCGCCTTCCCAAAAATATTCCCATTTTCCCCCTTTCTTTTTGCGCAACAATTTCAATGGCGCTTCACAGTTAACTGGTGTTATTGAATAGTCTTTTTCCTCCTCAGATTGCCAAGCTCCTTGCAGATTTACAGCTAAAGAACATTTTGATTTGAAGCTACGCCTTTTGATTCTTTCATTACTTGTTTTAAGTATTCCGATTTCATCTTTTGCACTTTTTTGAATCGAATTATTGTCTAACCCAAGCACGGCTCTTAACGTTCGCGTGGGACGCCATCGAATCGTCACAGGCACACTGTTGCTGCCGGTCGCTTCTTCTATCCATTTTGCCAAATCTTCCGGATTTTGTACGATAGCTGACATTAGAAGGAATCGACAATCCGGGACACGTAACATAAGTTGAGTCATTACAAGCTCAGCAATAGGTCCTCGTGATGATCCGGTGTCGCCAATTAAGTGGCACTCATCAAATACAACAATTCGACAATTATTGAATGCATTTGGAGAAAGTCTTAGAGCGAGGGCACATTTTTCTGGAGTCATAACTGCGACAGAATTTGTTGGCATTTCATCAACACGTTCAGTCGAAAAAATTGAATATTCCTGATTTCCAATAAAAGCAAAGATCTCTGTATTCAACGCTTTTAAACCTTTTCGAAGATCACCACGTATTTGCTCTGTAAGGGCATTTGTTGGAGCGAGATAAAGAGCCCATCCATCATGAATAGCTTGAGAGACGGCTATCTCGCCGACAAATGATTTCCCGCTGCCCGTTGGCATTGCGACCACTGCGTGATTCACCTTACCGATAAGGCATTCATGGACATACTCAAATGCTGACGGCCATAAGATAGGACGACCAATGGTATCTGCGTCACCGATGGCCCGTGTTCTAAGGTATCCACGATAAAAATCAGGATCGACATTCGGAGGTGATGGTACAACATGCACGAGTGCTCTTTTACCGATTACTGGCAGGCATAATCGCAATAATTTAGCAAGATGGAAAATGCGACTGTATTCATAGCCAAGAAGAAATCCTTCGATTTGATCTTCATTGACAGAAAGAACATTTATAATGTCATCAAGACGTTTAGTAGCTAAGTTAAGGCCATTCCCATCTCCACCTAACCACAGAATGAATTCACTTGATGCCTTGCCAATTTCAATGAACATTCTGGCAACGGTATCATCTTCTAATTCATCAGGTTCCAGATCATAAGCGCCCCATAAGTCCCAATCTTCTAATAAAAAGTCACTAGAGGGAGGGTATGGCTTAAGTTGACACAACTTTTCAACCCGTATAAATGCCCATTCAGCCGATCGGTCTACAATTGAGGGTTCATCATCCAATTCAAATGAAAATCTCCGTAATACTCCAGACGCACAAGCGTCATATCGTGAGAAGAGGTAAAGTAGTGATGCTTCAATTCTGGTGAATCGTTCAGATGACCGAACCCTATTAAGGTCATTTTCGTTTTCAGTTTCGCGGCTAACTGTCAGATAATCAGCAATTAAGGCTATTGCTTCAGCGGCAACGAACGCGGCTGCCTGACGTTCATGTTCATTACGATCTTCATCAAGAATTACATGGAAAAACAAAGTGTTTGCTATACGTCGAAGAAATGGTTGCACATGTCCAATTTCATCGACTCCGTCAAGATTTCCATTGATGCGATACTGGATAATTGCAAGATAAGCGGATGAAAGTGCACGTGTAGTGTTATCGCGAACCAGACCATCAAACTCTGGAAAATCATGTATAAGTGATCGCGCATAATCGTCAAACATTCGATCAATCCTCAATTCCCACGTAAACACGCATAAATTCGCAAATTCGATCAAACTTCTTGCGGGCTTCAAAAAGTGAGAGAGGGAACAGTATCTTATGAGACACTGGAATATCAAGTCGCCCCAATGACTTTCTATTTTTATTCCATTCACAAGAACATTCCTCGTCACAACAAACAAACGGTAAATAGCTACGTTCATTCCTCCAAAATGAACCTGCTATCCTACGTTGCATACCAACATCAAATCCGCTTCTTAGTTGACTCACAGCACTGCGTATCTCGATGTCTCTTATATTTGAATCAACCTCTCTAAGCTTATTAGCCGCATCCAAAATTGCGCGAGTAGGATTTTCAAAATAGGCTTTACATTCACCGGTTGTGATCCCAAGAACACCTGAGTCATAGATCGCAATGACGTCAAGACCATGATCGTGCACATCGTACTTAATACTTGTCTTTGCCAGTACTTGTCCAATTGGATGAAAATCAGAATCAAGCCTCGAAAGGTGTAGCAACATGTGACTGATCCCTTCCCACATCCAAGGATCACGATTCATTCTCTTAAATTCATCATCTACATCGTGTTCACCAATTACAAATATTACGTCACTTTTAAGCTCGCGTGAAATCCTTTCTTCTTCAAAAAGGGCTTCTCGAATTTTCAGATTCGCATCAATATTCTGTGATATAGCGGACACAAGATAGACTGCAGTTGCCTCTAACACTTCATCGTCATCAAACCCTTGCACAAGAATAACAGAATGTGTTGCACATTTGTCGCGCACAATGGATAAGCATTCCAATAAGGTCTGAAGGGCGGTATTGATATCTGTTACCAAATCAAATGGTCCAGTGTAGTCTTGGCTTATTTCAATCTTTTTGTTCATTCGACTCCGACAATACAAACCGAATCATTAACCGACATTTTAATAGTATTGTGATACCTTTTGATAATTCCTAAGCACTCCCAAATGCTGTTCAGGTGATTGAAATGGCAAGACGGGTCTTGTGTGAAGACTGATCCAATCATTGAAAGCAACGCCATAAAACCTCCTGTTCATTATCGCTTTAGAATTCAGACCAAACAGTTCAGCATGTGGAACGAATGAGCAATTCCTGTCTGGTGAATTCGAATTTTGCAATTAATGAACCGGGTCATCCCCCCCCTTCATGGAGTAAACCCGGGCGCACCTTCATTTAATTGATTTAATGATGATCTGTATCGGATTGATTGGATCATGTCCAGTAAATTATTTAGCCTGCGTGAAGATTTTTGAGGAAATATTCTTGATCTCACGGATAGGAATAAGCCATGACCAGCCCTGGTTTTGATCAGTCCAGCCAACCGGCGGTGGCGATACATGAGGCGTTCGGGTCTTTTTCGAGGTGGATGTGACGATTGTATGTCTGGCCGTCTGGGGATGCGATGGGAACGGTGATGGAAAGCGGGGGGCCTGATTCGTGGGACATCACTCATGCGGGCGTGGATTCCGGATCTTTTGCTTTGCTCCGTCCGGAATGACAGGTTGGGGGCCGGGGACGGGTTCAGGCGTTGTTGTCCTACTAAATCGCTATCGGTATCGGGATCGGTATCGAAATGCTCAGGCCATCGAATCCGATACCGATAGCGATACCGATACCGATGATCCTGGCTTCGACGGTCCTTCGTTGTCATTCCAGGTGGAGCAAATCACCAGAACCTGAAATATTTGTGGGGCATCACTCATGCGGGCATGGATTCCGGATCTCCGCTTTGCTCCGTCCGGAATGACAGGTTGGGGCCGTGAACGGGTTCGGACGTTGATACCCTGTCAAATCGCTATCGCTATCGGTATCGGGATCGGTATCGAAATGTTCAGACCATACGTGGACTATTCTAAAAGCACTCCGTTGGGCTTTTTTCGCACATATCCTTATTGACAAATAGTAGCCACATGGCTACAATGCTCACATGATTGAAATACGCAAGACAGATACTTTTGCCAAATGGATCGATGGGTTACAAGATTTAAAGGCGCGCGCCAGAATTCTTGTCAGGATTGAAAGATTGGCGGCAGGCAATCCCGGAGACGTAAAACCTGTAGGAGAAGGTGTATCTGAATTACGTATTGACTATGGCCCTGGTTATCGGGTCTATTTTAAAAAGATCGGTCAGGTTGTTGTTATTCTTTTAGCAGGCGGCGACAAACATAGTCAGAGCAAGGATATCAAAACCGCTTTGCGACTTGCAGACAATATGTAGGTGAAAATCATGACAAAAACGAAAACAAGTAAATATGACGTCGCTGAACATCTCCGCACACCTGAAGAAATGGCGGAATATCTTGAAGCTTCTATGGAAGAAGCACATGGAGATGCCGCATTTATTGCAAAAGCACTGGGTGATATTGCCAGAGCAAAAGGCATGACTCAAGTTGCCCGTGATGCGGGCCTGTCTCGAGAAAGCCTATATAAGGCTCTTTCTGGGGAGCGTGCGCCAGGATTTGATACAATCCTCAAAGTTATCGGCGCATTAGGATTAAAGCTGCGTGCTGAAGCAACGCATACACCCCATTGAAAGCCCACAGCGGCTCGTCAGCAGGCCACAATCTCTTTGATCATAAACTCGTTGCCGCTGATCATTTCCGGTTTTTCGCTGTGACAAAAGGGGCAGAGGCCTTTGTTTTCAAGGACATCAAAGACCTTTCCGCACGTCCGGCACCGCGCATTGGCGGGAAGGACCTCGATCTTAAGCCGTGTATCTTCGAGCAGGGTGTCCTTGACCGCCATGGGATAAACTTCCTCCACATAACGCGGAATCACCTGGGACAACGCGCCGATTTGAAGAACCAGGGTCTCGATTTTTGTCAGGCCGTTTTCTTGTGCAAAGGCCTCAACGGTTTTCACAACCCTGATCACAACACCAAGTTCATGCAACGGGTTTACCTCGTATAATGGTTGTCTGATCCCCTCCGGCGGCCCTGCAAGGTTGCGGCCCTCCCCATTTGTCCAGCTTTTTAAAAGCTGGCCCCCCGGGAGGGCCGCCGGAGGCACCACTTCCCTTAAGAATGATTCCATTTTTTTACTTCAGTACGAAGCCAGTCCGCCCATTGCTCAATGCCTTCCCCGGTTTTGGCGGAGATGGGGATCACCCGGATGTTGGGGTTGAGTTTGGCGACCCGTTTCCTGACCGCTTCCAGGTCAAAATCAAAGAAACCCATGGCATCGATTTTATTGATCAGAAGCACATCGACGATGGAGAACATCAGGGGGTACTTGAGGGGTTTGTCATCCCCTTCGGGCACACTCAGGATCATGGCGTTTTTTGACGCCCCGGTATCGAATTCCGCAGGGCAGACCAGGTTTCCCACATTTTCAAGAATGGCAAGATCTATCCCTTTCGTATCAAGGCCTTCGAGCCCCTGCCGGGTCATTTCCGCATCCAGGTGGCACATGCCTCCGGTGTGGAGCTGAATCACTTTGGCGCCGGTTTTGGAGATGGTTTTGGCATCCACATCCGAATCGATGTCCGCCTCCATGACACCGATGGACATCTCATCTTTCAGGGCTTCGATGGTCCGGACCAGTGTGGTTGTCTTGCCCGAACCGGGTGACGACATCAGGTTCAGAAGAAACGTCTTCTGTTGTTTCAGTTCACCCCGGAGAAGTTCGGCCCGCCGGTCGTTGTTTTCAAAAACGCTCTCTTTGATTTCAATAATTTTGTAGGTATCCATGTGTTCGGCTCCCTTTTTCTTATCCCAGAAGGGAAAATGCTTTTTTAAGTGTCTTCCACGGTTTGGCCAGGGCGATCCTGACTTTTCGTTTCACCACATGCCTGACGATGGCTTTTTTCAGGTCATGCAATTCCACACCCGGCTCGTCATAAACCCTGACAAGCCCGATCGCGTCGAATTTACACCGGGTGGTGCACACACCGCAACCGATACACATGGAGGTGTCCACCACCGTGGCACCGCAGCCGAGACATCGTTCGGTCTCTTTTTGAACCTGCTCTTCGGTAAAAAAGCCCCGCAAATCCTTAAAGGTTGTTTTGGCCTTGCCGCCCTCCACGTGGGCTGTTTTTTCACGGGGGACGCGGTCGTATCCCCTGAGGTTGAGTTTGTTTTTATCGAATGAAACATAGTCCCTTCGGGTTCGGCCGAGAACAAGGCTGTGGCCGGGGTGCACATACCGGTGAATGGAGATGGCTCCCTCCTTTCCCATGGCAATGGCGTCAATGGCAAAGCTGGGCCCGGTCAGGGCATCGCCGCCGACAAAGACGTCGGGTTCACCGGTCTGGAAAGTCAGGTCATCCGCTTTGACGGTCTGGTTGGGATTGAGTTCAATTTTGCTGCCCGCGATGAGGTTGCCCCAGTCCATGGACTGGCCCACGGATACAAGGACGTGATCCGCGTCAGCCACCATGGTTTCGTTTTCATCGTAAATCGGGCTGAACCGCCCGTTTTCATCATAAACGGATACACACTTCCTGAATTCAACCCCTTTGACCCGGCCGTTTTCGGCGATGATGCGCTTGGGCCCCCAGGAATTGGTGATAACGATGCCTTCGTCCGCCGCTTCATCGATCTCTTCGTCAAGGGCCGGCATCTCCCCGCGGCTTTCAAGGCAGTACATGGCAACGGACGATGCGCCCACCCGTGTGGCGGTCCGGGCAACGTCAATGGCCACATTGCCTCCGCCGATAACGAGGGTCTTTCCGTCGAGTGTGATCTCTTCCCCGAGATTCACCTTTCTAAGGAAGTCCACACCGGTCATGACGCCTTCCGCATCCTCACCGTCAATGCCGAGTTTGCGGCCGGACTGTGCGCCGATGGCCAGATAGAAGGCCTCAAAACCGTCTTTCCTAAGATCGGAAAGGGTGACGTCTTTGCCCACATCGATGCCGGTTTTAAATTCAACCCCCATTTCTTTCAGGATATCGATCTCGGCATACACCACCTCTTTTTCCAGGCGGTAGGATGGAATTCCAAGCGTCAGCATGCCGCCCAGGGCTTTTTCCCGCTCAAAAACCGTCACCTTGTAGCCGTCCACGGCCAGATAATAGGCACAGGAAAGTCCGGCCGGACCGGCTCCGACAATGGCGATTTTTTTGCCGTAATCGTTTTTCTTTTTCGGAATGAAACGGGTTTCGGCGTCCAGGTCTTTCTGGGCAATGAATTTCTTGATGTCATCGATGGCGATGGGATCGTCCAGGTCGCCCCGGGTACAGGCGGATTCACATTTGCGGGGACAGATACGGCCACATACGGCCGGGAACGGATTTTCGTTCTTGATCAGTTCGAGCGCTTCCGTGTAGCGGCCCTGGGACGCCAGCTTCAGGTACCCCTGGATACCGATGTGGGCGGGGCATTCCGCCTTGCAGGGACTTGTTCCGGACGCCTCGACCACGGCGCGGTTGGTGCGGTAATCCACATTCCAGTGCTCTTTCGTCCATTCGGTATTGTGCGGAAGATCCCGTTTCTTCGGTTTCAGGGCGCCGCCGCACACCTTCTGGCCCAGGGTCAGGGCGTTGGTGGGACAGGTTTCAACACATTCACCGCAGGCCACGCATTTATCAACATCCACACGTGCCTGATAGTTGGACGCGCTGAAATCGGTATTGCGGTACATGGCGGCGTTCCGCACCGCAAAACACCCGCATCCGCAACAGTTGCAGATGGCGTGTGTATGGCCGGGGCCTTCAACGTTGGGTATGCTGTGCATGAGACCGTTGTCTTCGGCTTTCCGGATGATCTCAAAGGCCTCGTCCTTGGTGATTTGGCGGCCTTTTCCCGACCGGATGTAATATTCGGCCGCATAATTGAGCTGGATGCACATATCCTCTTTCAGGTGTCCGCAGCCTTCTCCCATGACTTCGCGGGCCGTCCGGCAGGAGCAGTCCGAAACGGATATCCAGGTCGCCGAGTTGATGTAGCCCGAGATCTCTTCGTAAGAGGCTTTTCGGCTCCCCCCGTCAAGGGCTCTTTCAATGGGAATGGTCCGCATGGTGCCGGTCCCCACGGGAAAATTTCCGTTGACAAGGGGGGCCATCTTCTTGCCGTAGGCATCGAAGGCATAACCGATCTGCGGATATTTTTTATAGTTTTCCCTGTTGTTGACCACCATCTCCATGTGGCCGGGAACCCACAGTTCCAGCCAGTACTTGTTGACCCCGTCTTCTTCATTGTACATGGCCGCCCCTGCATCGCCGCATTGCAGCAGAAGCTGTTCGGTCTCTTCAACGGATCTTCCGAGCATGGGGGCCACCTCTTCGGCACTCCGGGGGGTGCGGAATTTCAGGCACAAAGCCGCATCCGCCATGTCATCGGTCACAACACATTCAAGCAGCTTGTATTCCGGGTCATCCGGTGTGATTTCATTCGCCGCCCCTCGCTTCACTCTGCTGATTTTGTTACATAAATCGATAACTTTTTCTTTGACTTCCGGCATCTTGACCCGCTCCTTTGAAGATCATTTAACACGCATAACCCGCGCGATTTAGCTTGCAAATAACAAGCTAATTCATTACAAAAACACCTTGTTTTTTGCAAGTAAATTTTATGGCCTTTTTTGATTTAAAATGTCAGGATAGTTCTGATACAGACGAGTCCATCTTTTTTGGACCAATATCAAAAAATATTTTAAGATAGCCGCCAATGAACCAAGCGAGGTTCAGCGAGGGATACCCGATGAAAAAATTAAACAAACCCGCAGATCCGCGAGTCTGCTCCGTGGGTCGTTCAATGGAAATACTCGGAGACCGATGGATTATTTTCATCATCCGGGAAGCGTTTTTCGGAGTCACATACTATGACGTGTTTCTTTCCAATCTGGGTATCGCCACCAACGTATTGACAGACCGTCTTAAATGGCTGGTCGAGAACGACATCTTTGAAATTCAGAAAGATAAAAAAGATGCCCGCCGGAAAAAGTATCTGCTCACTGAAAAAGGCCGGGATCTGTTGCCCGTCATTCTTGCCTTTATCAAGTGGGGAGACCGGTGGCTGGCCGATGAGTCAGGCCCGCCGCTGATCCTGACCCACACCCCATGCGGGCACACCCTGACGCCGGTCATGTGTTGCGAACACTGCCGGGAAACCGTTGAACTGAATGAGGTTACCGCTGAAGAGGTCTGGCGGAAGAATCAAACGTAAGGGACTCGAAAATATCCTCCCTGACCGTCTCCAAAAAAGCCGGGAGGGCCGATGAAACCATGATCATGCGGAATGACAGGTTGGGGGCCGGGAACGGGTTCGGGCGTTGATATCCTGTCAAATCGCTATCGGTATCGGTATCGCTATCGAAATGTTCAGGCCATCGAATCCGATAGCGATAGCGATACCGATAGCGAGGATCCTGGCTTCGCCGGGCCGTCGTTGCCATTCCAGGCGGAGCAAATCACCAGATCCTGAAAAATTCGTGGGTCATCACTCATGTGGGCATGGATTCCGGATCTCCGCTTTGCTCCGTCCGGAATTACAGTTTGGGGCCGGGAACAGGTTCGGACGTTGATATCCTGTCAGATCGCTATCGCTATCGGGATCGGTATCGCTATCGAAATGTTCAGGCCATCGAATCCGATAGCGAACCCGATACCGATACCGATACCGGATGCGGTAACGATCAGACGTCGCGTCTTACACATCCCCGTTTGTCAATCGTTTCATAAGCCTGCCCCAGCGAAGAGAGGGGTTGGCCCCCGGCAGCTCTGCCGGAGGCCAGGAGATTCCTTGCGAAAATAACATCACACGTCATAACACGTTGCCACGGTTTACGCCTCAACAGGTCATTACATCGCGGCTTCGAGGGCCGCGATGCGGGATTCGATGGGCGGGTGGCTGCTGAACAGCATGGACATTTTGCCTCCGGCGATTCCGCTGGCGGCCATGTCTTTGGGCAGTTCGCCGGGCCGCATGGAACCCAGGACTTTCAGGGCGTCGATCATCGGGCGTTTGTCTCCCATCAGCGTTGCCGCGCCGGTGTCCGCCCGGTATTCCCTCTGCCGTGAAAAGTACAGCACCACGATGCTGGCCAGGATTCCGAACAGGATTTCAAAAACGATACTGATGACAAAGTACCCGATGCCCGGACCGGTGGATTCCTCTTCGTCGCTGCGCAGGAAACCGTCCACCACATAGGCGGCGGCCCGTGAGAGGAACACCACGAAGGTGTTGACCACGCCCTGGATCAGGGTCAGGGTGACCATGTCTCCGTTGGCGATGTGGGCCACCTCGTGGGCCAGCACGGCTTCCACCTGACGCCGGTTCATGCTTTGGAGGAGGCCCGTGGACACGGCCACCAGGGAGTTGGACCGGCTGGGGCCCGTGGCAAAGGCGTTGGGCGCGCCTTCATATATGGCGACTTCCGGCATGGGCAGTCTGGCCCTGGTGGCAAGCTCCGCCACCGTGTCCAGCAGCCAGGCTTCGTCCTGGTTTTCCGGGCGTGTGATCACCTGGGCTCCGGTGCTCCATTTGGCCAGGGTTTTCGACATCAGGAGCGATATGAACGACCCGCCGAAACCGATCAGGGCGGCAAAGGCCAGGAGCATTCCCAGGTTAAGGCCGTTTTGCGTCAGGAAACGGTCCACGCCCAGGATGCGGGCGCTGAACGACAGGACAAGGACAATGGCGAGGTTGGTGATCAAAAATAAGGCAACACGTTTCATGGCTTCCTCCTTTATCAGATGATTTGTGTTGAAAAAAAATAATACCGGCGTCATACTTTCGTCAAATAGATAATTTGGCATGGTTTCTTAGACATAATCGAAGGATATGGATCGATGGAATGGGTGAACTATCAGCATCTGCTTTATTTTTATATGGTTGCCAAAGAAGGGAGCATGGCCCGGGCCTGTTCGCTGCTGCGTCTGGCTCAGTCCACGGTGAGCAAACAGATCAAACAGCTTGAAAGCGTTTTAGGGCACGACCTGTTCGTCAAGTCGGGTCGGCGGCTTGTGCTGACCGACAGCGGCCGGATCGCCTATCGCTACGCGGAGGAGATTTTCGGGCTGGGCCGTGAGATGATGGACACGTTCAAGGACCGCCCCATCGGCAAGCCTTTACGGATCACCGTGGGAATCGCGGATGTGGTGCCCAAGCTGATGGCCGAAAGGGTCCTGGTGCCGCTTCTGTCCCAGCCGGTGCCTGTCCATGTGATCTGTCGGGAGGGCAAGCCCGACCAGCTCCTTGTGGGGCTGGCCATGCACGAGCTGGACGTGGTGTTGATGGACGCCCCGTCCAACACCCACGTTAAGATCAAGTCGTTCAGCCATCTTCTGGGGGAATCCACGGTTTCTTTTTTCGGAAGTGCGGCCCTGGCCGAAAGATACCGCCCGGATTTTCCGTCGTCGCTTCACGGAGCGCCGGTGCTTCTGCCCACCAACAACACCGTGTTGCGCAGGTCCCTGGAGCAGTGGTTCGACCAAAAGGGAATCCGGCCAGCCGTGGTGGGGGAATTCGAGGACAGCGCCCTTTTGAGCGCCTTCGGCAGCCGGGGCGTGGGACTTTTTCCCGCCGCCACCAAGATCTCGGAGGAGGTCATGGGTCAGTACCGGGTCGAGTCTGTGGGCGAGGCCGCCGGGGTTCACGAGCGCCTGTACGCCGTCACCGTGGACCGGAAGATCAAGCACCCGGCGGTGGTGGCCATGTGCGAATCGGCCTAAATCGGTATCGCTATCGGTATCGGGTTCGGTATCGCTATCGAAAAGTTCCGACCATCGATAGCGAACCCGATCCCGATGATCCAGGCGGGCATCCTCTTTACATGCCGGATTCTTTGCTATAAATACAAACCGCGTCATCATTAATAGAACCAAAAAAAGGGGGAAATCCATGAGCGTTTATGTGGCCACACATCCGCTGATCCGGCACAAACTGGGCCTGATGCGGAAAAAAAGCATCTCAACCAAAGACTTCAGGGATCTGGCCGCGGAAGTGGCCCGACTTTTGACCTATGAAGCCACCAAGGATATCGAGACGGAAAAACGGACCGTGGAAGGCTGGGCCGGACCGGTGGAGGTGGAACGGATCAAAGGCAAGAAAATCACCATCGTGCCCATTCTCCGGGCCGGTCTGGGCATGATGAACGGGGTGATCGACCTGATCCCTTCGGCCAAGGTCAGCGTGATCGGGCTTTACCGGAACGAGGAAACCCTGGAACCTGTGGCGTATTACGAAAAAATGACCAGCGACATGGACCAGCGCATGGCCCTGATCCTGGACCCCATGCTGGCCACCGGCGGAACCCTTATCGCCACGGTGGATATGATCAAAAAAGCGGGCTGCACCCAGATCCGCGGCCTGTTTCTCGTGGCGGCCCCCGAAGGGATCAAACGCCTGGAAGCGGCCCACCCCGATGTGGACATTTACGTGGCCGCCGTGGATGAACGATTGAACGATTCGGGCTACATTCTTCCGGGCCTGGGCGATGCCGGGGACAAGATCTTCGGGACAAAATAATGTGAATTCAAAATAATCAGGGAGATAAAACCCGCCATGGCTGACCGTCCAATCCATTCAACCGAATACAATTTCCGCATGAACGACGCCCTCATGGGAGGGCAGATGCTGTTCGTGGCCTTTGGGGCGCTGGTGCTCGTGCCGATCCTTACAGGCCTCGATCCCAATGTGGCCCTTTTCACCGCCGGTCTCGGCACCCTGGTTTTCCAGGTGATCACGAAAGGAAAGGTGCCGGTTTTCCTGGCCTCGTCCTTTGCCTTTATCGCACCGATCCAGCACGGCGTGGCGACCTGGGGGATTCCGGGAACCCTCTGCGGGCTGGTCGCCGCAGGGTTTCTCTACGTGGCGCTCAGTGCTTTCATCAAATGGCAGGGACCCAGTGTTCTCCACCGGCTTCTTCCGCCGGTGGTCACCGGACCTGTGATCATGGTCATCGGTCTTGTGCTGGCTCCGGTGGCTGTGGGCATGGCCACAGGAACCATCGGAGACGGGCGGATTGTGGGCCGGGCCGCCCTGATTCTTTCCATGGTGTCTCTTGCCACCACCGTGGCGGTGGCGGTTTTCGGCAAAGGCATGATCCGCCTGCTGCCCATCCTGATCGGAATCGCCGTGGGTTACGTTGTGGCCATGGTCATGGGACTGGTGGATTTCACTCCGGTGACCCGCGCGGCCTGGTTCAGCCTGCCCCGGTTCACCCTGCCGTCATGGAACCTGGACGCCATGGTCTATATCCTGCCCGTGGCCATCGCTCCGGCCATCGAGCATTTCGGTGACGTGCTGGCCATCGGTTCCGTGACCGGCAAAGATTATGTGGACGATCCGGGGATTCACCGGACCCTCATGGGAGACGGGATCGCCACGTCCGTGGCGTCCTGCCTGGGCGGCCCGCCCAACACCACCTATTCGGAAGTGACCGGCGCCGTAACCCTGACCGGCTCTTATAATCCGGCCATCATGACCTGGGCCGCCATCTGCGCCATCGTCCTGGCTTTTGTGGGTAAAATCGGGGCCCTGCTCCAGACCATTCCCTCACCGGTCATGGGCGGGATCATGATCCTTCTTTTCGGCATGATCACGGCGGTTGGCCTGAACACCCTGGCCCGATCCAAAACCGATCTCACCGAAGCCCGAAATCTCGTCATCGTGTCCCTGATTCTTGTCTGCGGCATCGGCGGTATGAAGTTTTCCGCGGGAAGTTTTTCCATTGAAAAAATCGGCCTGGCCGGCCTGCTGGGGCTGACCCTGAACCTGATTCTTCCCAAAACCAGGAAAGATGCCTGACAGGTTTTTTGTTGGTTTTTTTGGCGGGAAACACATTGATAAAGGATAACGGCCGCCGGGCGCGGGTTTGCCCGGCGGTTTCCACGGCCTTTTTTCATGGTCAAAAAGGCGGATGCCGTCGCTTAAGGCTACTTGAAGGAGCGTGCAAACAGGTCTTCGATGGCTTTTTTGCCTTCGGGGGAAAGGTCCCTGGTGCCGGTTCCGCAGAATGTGTCATGGGAAATCACGGGCACATCTTCTTTCCAGTCGTTACCGATCCAGCTGAACCAGGTGTTTTTTGTCTGGTCGAACACGCTGACCGGCCTGTTGAAGAATTTGGCAAGTTCCACACCCCAGCCCGTTCCGCCTTTCACGGTCTTGTCTTCCTGGATCCAGCCCACGGCAAACACCTGCAACCCCTTGTTCACCATATGGAAAATCACCTGGAAAACCTTGCGGATTTTGTCGGTCTGGGCGTATCTGCGGCCCATCCGTTTGGAAACGATTTCCATGCTGATATCGCCGAGTTTGAGTTCGTTGTCGGTGAGGAGCAGGACATTTTTCTCACGGTCCAGTTCGTGGCCGTGAAATGAAATCGTAGTTTCCTTGACGCCGTACTTTTCAGCGTTTTCACCGAACGTTTTTTCAGCGCCTTTCAATCCGCCACTGAAAAAACTGAAATCTGATGCTTTTTTCATAAATCCTCCGATCGTGCTTTCTTTAAAAATTTGAGAACAAGCGCAGGTATCTATATGAAACCGGTCCAATAAGCAAACAAAAACATGATGTCATTTTCAAAAAGGTTCCTGTGGAATCAAACGGTGTGCATGATCTGTCAATCATAGAGATCGAGTCGGCAAGTGTCAAACGATAGTTGACAAAGGGTCTTCACCGGTAACGGGCGGGGTCTGGAAGAGGGGCATGTGAACGGACGGGATGACCGGCCAGGGGGGGGATTTTTCGGGCAGGGCTTTTCACATGTATGTTTTGCATCGATTTTGTCATGTTGATCCACAGCTCCCAACCCTGTCATTCCGGGCGGTCTTCACCATGACGGTGCATTTGAAACATCTTCGGATTCAGCAAAACCATAGGCACGAATTCCGAAGCCGACCTGGAATCCACTCCGGCATGTGTATCTGTTCCCAAATATTCATGCCTTCCTCTCCTTGTGATCGGTATCGGGTTCGATATTCAAAACGTTCGATAGCGATAGCGATGATTAAGAACCATGCCAATGTTACATGCGTTTGTCCGGGGAAACGACTTGACGGCCCAATCGTCTATGGCGTACCATCCGTACAACACGTATTTTAATGAATCAGGATGTTGAAACGTTATGAGCCGTTATGTGATCGAAGATCTTTTTGTGGATGTGCCGGGCGGTGAGGTTTATGTGAAACAATGGATTCCGGATAACGCCCGCCATCGGACGCCTGTGATCCTTCTGCACGACTCGCTGGGCAGCACGGACCTGTGGCGTGATTTCCCCGAAAAACTGGCCTTTCACCTTTCCCGGCCCGTGGCCGCTTATGACCGCCTGGGATTCGGGAAATCGTCGGCCCGTGAAGGAACCCCGTCGTACGGTTTTATGGAGGAAGAGGCGGAACTGTTTTTCCCTCATGTGAAAAAGGCCCTGGGTCTTGGCCCGTTCGTGCTGTTCGGACACAGCGCGGGTGGGGGCATGTCGGTGGCCATCGCGTCCCGGGATCGGGATTGCGCCGCCGTGGTGACCCAGGCGGCCCAGGCGTTCATCGAGGAGATGACCGTGGCCGGAATCAGGAAAACCGAGGCGGAGTTCGAAAAGCCAGGCCAGATCAAGCGCCTGGAACGCTGGCACGGCGACAAAGCGATGTGGGTTTTGAGGGCCTGGATAGACCGCTGGGCCGCCGAGGATTTCTCGTCCTGGAGTCTTGAACCCTACATCGGCAAGGTTCACTGCCCTGTGCTGGCCGTTCACGGCGTCCACGATTTCTACGGGTCCACCGCCTATGCCGTTTATATCGCAGAGCATATCGGAAAAGCTTCTGAACTGGCCATTCTGGACGATTGCGGACACAATCCCCACCGGGACAATCCCGACGCGGTCATGGAACGGGTCAGGATGTTTCTTGAGACGCACCGGGTGGGGTGAATTTTTAGGTTACTGGTAAACCTGGTTGTTGTGACGAAGCCATCCGTCTTCGTGGGTTCCCGCAGGGTCCCTGTGGGTCCAGTGGACCACGCCGCCCTTTTCATTCCATTCGTATTCCCCGGAGAACTGGACCGTATCTCCTTGCCGGAGCGAACCGATCCGTGGGGCCAGGTCGATGTTGTGGGCGATCAGAACGGTCAGGCGGCCATCCAGGGACAGGATGAACTTCTGATGCCGGCTTCCCTTGGTGTCATCCGGCAGGATGTGGACCACCACCCCCTGGCCCGTGACCTGAAGATCACCGGTCCTGTTGTCGAAAGCCTCGACGATAGCCCTGTTACCCGATGAGGGTTCCATTGCCTGCTCAGGCCTTAAGTCATTCCGGCTTGAGTCTGAGGCAAAAGACGGCGGTGCCGTGTGGTCTGTGTCCCGGCTTCCCTGGAAATTGAAATAGGACAGTGCGATGAGGATCAGAAGACAGAGGTAAAAAAAGTTCTTCATGGCGCGATTTCCTTTATTGATGGCGTTGTAAATAGTTTTTTGATTCAGAGCGTTGCCAGAAGGTCTTTGTACTCCGGATGCTTTTGAATGTACCCGGCCACGTAGGAACACCGGGCCACGACTTTTCCTTTCTGGGCGGTCACATGGCGCAGGGCCGCTTCCACCAGCTGGCCGGCCACGCCCTGGCCCCGCATGGAGTCGGGAACGAGGGTGTGATGAAAATTCCAGATGTCTCCGGCTTTTTCGTATTCGCAGACTGCCAGATCGCCACCTGCCCGGTATTCGAAGCGTTTTTCCTCGGGTGCATGGATGATGTCGAGAGTCATGGGCCTCCTTCCGATTTTTATTGTTATTATGGGGGTTCCAGTCGTGTGGGACTGTACTACGAACCGTCCTTTCATGAAAACGAAAAATCCACGGGCAACAAAACATGTGACCTGGGCCTGTCCGGATGGTATAGTGCCATGACTTTTTTCAAGACCTTAACCTTATCTGAGGAACGGAATATGCCCATGTCCAGAGTGAAACACATCGTGATGTACAGCCTGGGACGGCTGGTGATCTTTATGTTCGACATGATTCTTCTAAGCTGCCGCATCGAGGTCCGCGGGCTCGAAGACGCCGGACCCTACATGAAACGCAGCCCCTATCTCCTGGCCAGCTGGCACGGGCGGCTGATCGTGTACTTCATGGGGCCGAGGAAGGGAAAGCCCGCGGCCATGGCCAGCCGGTCCCGGGACGGCTACCTGGCGTCACTTCTCCAGGAAACAGGCGGTTACCGGGTGTTCCGGGGTTCGAGCCGAAAAGGGGGGAAAGAGGCCCTGGCCCAGATGGAACAGTACATGCGGGACGAAAAACGCAGCGGCATGCTGTCCGTGGACGGCCCCACCGGCCCCCGCCACGTGGTGAAGCCCGGAGCAGCCAAACTGGCCGCCGCCCTCCGCTACCCCATCATTCCCATGAGTTTTTCCGCCAGACGCCATAAGACCATGCGGAGCTGGGACCGCCTGATGCTCCCTTTTCCCTTCACCCGATGCGTGCTGATCTACGGAAAGCCCGTGTTCGTTCCCTTCAACCCCACAGCCGAAGATCTGGCCAACGTGACGCAAAAACTCCAGGATGAACTGATCCGGATCACGGAGCAGGCGGATTGTTTCCAATGAGCCGGTTGACAAATAAAGGCGTGGCAGGTTAATAAAAGAACACCGTTTCCATTCATCAGATCAAAAACAACGATTTCACACCTGAAATAATAGGAGTGTGTCATGGAAAATTCTTCAGAAAACAAACAAGAAAAGAAAACATGGGAAACCCCGGATGTGGAGACCATCGAGATCGAGGACGGCACCCAGGGTGGGGGGGGCG